>OJAU01000071.1_pt1 | contig 67805 bp, 53 predicted proteins | sample 1589791 | NCBI WGS metagenome assembly OJAU01 (sample SAMN05416849, study PRJEB24817) | seawater metagenome | isolation source: Sea water | place: Canada:Atlantic | collected 2013-07 | reverse complement strand
CGAAATTGGCGATCAGGTCAAGGTGCTGGACGGCCCCTTCGCCAGCTTCAACGGCGTGGTGGAAGAGCTCGATTTCGACAAGCAGAAGGTCAAGGTGTCGGTCTCCATCTTCGGACGTGCAACGCCGGTGGAACTGGACTTCGAGCAAGTCGAATTGATGAAATAAGGGAATGGCCGACCGGCGTCTCTGCTGCTGCTTACCTAAGATTGAGCGCTCCGGGCGGCGGCTTTGAAATCCGGCACCATGTTTTACCGGGTCGTGCTGTGCCGCATTTCCGAAAATTTTCGGACAACATTATAGGCTGGGCATGAAAACCCGTCCGGGTATTTGTAATCACAAAAAGCGTTTCGGTAGCCGTAGCGAGGCCGAATATGTGGCAGGTCGGGCTCCGTTCACGCTGCGCGCTTACTGCTGCGACCTGTGTAAACAATTCCATCTCACCAGCCGGACAAAGGGCATGAAGACTCCGCGTGCCGAAATGCCACGGGCTCGCGGGGACTGAGTGATCGTGGATTGAAGTGCATGCGGCAGACCCGGCAGGCGATACGGATTGAAAAACGCCCTCTCCTACAAGGCGTCGGCTTTCTATTATCCTGAATATCGTGATGGCCCAACCATTCTGGCGTCACACGGATTTGTCTGAATAAGCAGCTGGGCAAGGGTTCTCCTCTTTGACCGTGCTTCAGGTGGTCCAGAAGTTGGCTTTTGCTTGCGGTAATCCGGCAGCGATCCAACATCGGCCCGATGCCCGCTTCTGCGGCGCGAATCGCTTGCAAAGATGCTTAAAAACGCTATGTGCCGCGCTTCCCAAGTTACGCTTTGGAAACCCGCTGCGGGAGGTGATCTTCGGGTGCACCGCTTGACCGCTTACCATGAGGCAGCGCGAACAGTGGTGCCGACAGTGAGAAAAGGAGGCCTGTCATGGCTAAGAAAATCGAAGGGTATATCAACCTTCAAGTGCCTGCGGGCGCTGCCAACCCGTCCCCGCCAATCGGCCCTGCGCTGGGTCAGCGCGGCGTGAACATCATGGAATTCTGCAAGGCATTCAACGCTGCGACACAGGAGATGGAGAAGGGCGCACCGATCCCGACGAAGATTACCGTCTTCGCCGATCGCAGCTTCACCTTCGTTACCAAGACGCCGCCTGCAAGCTTCCTGATTAAGAAGGCGATGAAGATCAAATCTGGCTCCAAGGAACCGGGCAAAGCCAACATCGGCACCATCAAGACCAGCCAGCTGGCCGAAATTGCTGAATCGAAGATGGCCGATCTGAACGCCAATGACATCGAACAGGCAACCAAGATCATCGCCGGGTCCGCCCGTTCGATGGGCATCGACGTGGTGGAGGGCTGAACATGGCTAAGCTTACAAAAGGCCAAAAAGTGCGGAACGAGAAGGTCGATCCGGAAGCCATCTACAATTTCGACGATGCGCTGGCGAAACTGCGCGAGTTCGGATCCAAGAAGTTCGATGAAACCATCGAAATTGCAATGAACCTGGGCGTTGATCCCCGCCATGCAGACCAGATGGTCCGCGGTATGGTCGCGCTTCCCAGCGGCACGGGTAAGGACGTAAAAGTCGCCGTGTTCGCAAAGGGCGACAATGCTGACAAGGCATTGGCAGCCGGTGCCGACAAGGTTGGCGCGGAAGACCTGATGGAAGACATGCAGGCAGGGAACCTCGATTACGACCGCGTGATCGCAACCCCTGACATGATGGGCGTTGTCGGCCGTTTGGGTAAGGTTCTGGGTCCCAAGGGTCTGATGCCGAACCCGAAGCTGGGCACCGTGACCCCGAATGTGGAACAGGCCGTGAAGGACGCCAAGGGCGGCCAGGTCGAGTTTCGCGTCGAGAAGAATGGCATCATCCATTCCGGCATCGGCAAGATGTCGTTCAAGGATGGCGACCTGAAAACGAATTTCGACGCCTTCACCAGCGCGATCGTCAAGGCAAAGCCGTCGGGTGCGAAGGGCAAGTATCTGCAGAAGGTCTCGCTGACATCCACGATGGGCCCTGGTCTAAAGATCGACACCAGCGGGATGGAAGGCGCGTAGTCTTCTGAACCTTAAGCACTGGTAGCTGGCCGACCTTAATACAGCCGTATAACGGTCGAAAGTCGCTGAGCGAGAATGTGTTGTCCTACAGGGCAGCGTTAAGATCAGAGGGCCTTCTGCACTTCGGTGTAGGAGGCCCTCTCTCTTTGACGCCTTATCGGGATGGTCCGGGTGGACCGGGTTTGGCTTCATCGCCGCCGTTACGCGGACCCAGCTGCCGGGCGTAGAGCCAACCGATGCCGAGCAGGCTGAAGCCCAATGCCATGAAGCTGGCAATCCGTATCAGCCCCTCCAGAGCTGCCGCATCGATCAGGAACACCTTAGCGACTGCGATCAGCATCAACAGAAGCGATCCGATGCGCCAGCTCTGCGTGTCCTGCACCCTGCCAAACAACAAAAATGCGATGGCCAATACGATACCGATCAGCGAGCGCAGCAGATCCTCGGTCTGGCCCATGGGAACAGCGGTCAGGACGGTGCCGGAGAAGACCTGCCGCAGCAATGCCAGCGCGCAGATGACGATAGTGATCATGGCGATTGCATCCAGAGCCGGTTTAACCTGTTCAGAAGCAAGCTTGCATAAACACCATGCTCCCACCAGACCCACCGCTCCCAAAGCCAGCACCAGATTGGCCAACGGTACGGGCCCGACAGCTTGCTCGGTAAACAGCGGGTTGTGAACCACGCCAGTGAACCAAACTAGGTGCGCCAGCGAAAGCCCGGCCAGAACGGCAGCGATGGCAGGCTGCGCACCAATACGTGGGAGCATCCGCATCGCGGTAAATGCGGCGGCGAGGAGCAATGCCTGCCAGATTGTCCGCTCTGCCAGTGCAGACGCAATGAATTCGGTCCGTGTCTCCAGCGCAAACACGTATTTGTAGAGTGTATGGACAGTGACCAATGCGACACCAAGACCGACCGCGCGGGGCAATCCGGCCGGGATATATGCCTTGCGAAGGCCGTAACCGGGCAATGCAAACAGCGCAGCTGCTAACGGCGCTATGCGCAGCAAGGCCTCATCCCATGTGGGCCAGTCTGACATCAGCGGCGCCGCGCCGGTAAACGCTTCCAGTCCGCCTTCGATCCACTCCATCAGCGGGGCCACCGCCCACAGGGCTGCGACGCCAGCCAAGGCCAACTGCGAAGGGGAGCTGGTGAACCGCACAAAGCGCAGCGCGATGACCGCAAGGGCCACGCCCCATGGCAGGACAGTGTCCGGCAGGAGCTGCGCCGCCAGTCCGTATCCCGCCAATGCAGTGCCGACCTGCGTCACGGCAAATACCCGGCCACCTGCTTCGGCACTGTGCCATACAAACGCGCCAAGACCGATCGCCATCGCAGCCCAGCGCAAGACAGCCCGCAATGTGAATCCGTCATGCTGCCCTATGAACAGTCTGCCCATTTCGTACTCCGCCCCATCAGAGGCGAAGAGGGTGAGCACCAGAACAATGCCCGCACCACAAAGCAGCGACCGTGTTGGTATATCGGAGCGGCCACGTGAGACGAGCATCAACCCCACGAAAATGGCCGCAGCCATCAGCGGGGCAGTCCATGATGGAGTGACCATCAGTAAAGCAGCCAGCAGCAGCGTGGCGGAGCCCGCGCTGAATAGTGCAAGCCAAAGCGTTTTGTCGTCGTCAGATCGAGCAAACCACGCGGCGACTCCCGGGAACATAGCAAGCAACGCAAACGCCGTCGCCAAAGCAGGTGCCGCGGCATCGGATGTAATGTCACCGGCGACAACAAACATGCTTGCTGCAAGGGCTAGCGGACCACCCGCTATCTGGCCGCAGTCAGCGAATGTATCGCGGCTATTCCATAAATGGACCAGCGGCATTGCGATAAAAATCACTCCAATGGCCGAAGCAATGGCATAAAATGCCCAGCCGACCGCCGGGTCCCATTGCGTGAGTAAACCGATGGCAATCACCATTGCCACCGCGCTACCTTCGCGCAGCTCGCTGCGCCGCCATGCCAGGCCAGCCAGCGTCGCTCCCATCAGCAAATAGAGCGACCATGCCAGCAGCCCGTCACCCGCCCGGTCGACCAGAAGCGCCAGTTGCAGGCTAGCGAGGAATGCCGATGCAAGACGCACGGGTCGGGCAAATGCTCCACCGGACATCAGGGATGGCAGGATGGCGCCAAGGAGCAGAAGGTAGAAGCCGAGCGCCAGTACCTCTGCCGTACCGAATTCACCGGTGAACAGGAGCAGAAGCCCCCAGCCCAGACCTACGCCCAGCGCTGCGAGCGAAAGCCATGGCCGCCCCTGACGCTCCCCTGCTTGTGTCAGGCCCACAGCCACGAGGCCGAGATAGATCGTCAACAGCGGCAGGTTCGCTTCATCGCCGCCGACCAGCAGCGGGGCAGCGAATCCGCCTACCAACCCGAGGACAGCGCAAGGCAGGCCAAAACGGAACGACAGGCCGATCGCGGCTGCGGTTACAGCCGCCAGCCCGACAAAGGCGAGCGTCTGCCCGATCAGCCCATATTGTGTTCCGGCAAGATAAAACGCGGCATACAGCGTTGCGAGACCGGCTCCCGCAAGAGCCTGACAGATGCGCGGGTCGTTCACCGCTTCTGCCTTGCGGTAGGTGAATTCGGCCCCGGCGAACAGAACGAGACCAAACAGGAAGGCCATAGCCACGCGAACGGGCGGTGTGACCAGCCCTGCTTCGATTGAATATCGCACCAGCAGCACACCAGCGATCGCAAGCGTGATACCGCCCACCCATATGGGAAGGCGGCGTCCGAAAATATCTTCGATGTCGAAGCGTTTTCGGGGCTCGCTTGGGGACTCTTCGGTCGATCCCTCATCGTCGGCTTCGCGCAGATTTTCTTCATTCGCAGCATGATCGGCAGGGAGTAGCGACGCCATCGGTTTAGGTGTTGTCGCACTGACTATACTAATGCGGGAGTTCGGCTTCTCTACCGGTTCGTCAGGATATGTAGCCGAGGCCGAGGCCAACGCCTCGTCGTCATCACTGTTTCTCTTCAGTGCTATGCGCGGAGCGGATTCCGTTATCGTCCGCACTGTGGGTGCAGGCTCTGCGTTCTCCAGCACAGCAACACGCCGCTGCAAAGCTTCCAGTTGCTTCCAAAGGAATATTACGGCTGCGACGAGAGCGAGAATGATCAGAAATTCCAAACCGCCCGCTCCCGATACAGGATGCAACAAGGCACTGCGGAGTGAAGCAAAGTCAAGGGAAAGACGGGTGTTTTGTACAGCAACTCTGCAAACGGAGGGTCAATAAAAAATATTGGATACCGCTTGTTCGGCGAGGCGGGGCCAGGTGCGAAGCACGGATGGAGCCAGCGGTTGCTGGCCCGCTCTACGTGGCAAATTGGTTTCTCCGACGTGGAGCGGAGGGGTGCCTCTGTAATTCGCCGTTGCGATGTTATGGGCGGCCTCCAGCCACGAGCACAGGCCGTCGAACCGGCGCTGCACGACACGGTTAACCGCCTGTTTACGGCGATTGATCAGTTCAAAACTGTGCGAGACGAGGGTGAAGCTGGTGGTATTAGTGTTCCTCGCATTTCGGATCGCGGCTTTCATTTCGCGCAGGGAAAGCGCGGTGATTTGTGCATGGCGCAAACCGCCACCGGCCTCTGCGATGCATCCCGCCGGGACCTCGATAACGCCTTCATACAGCATGGGAAGCTGGTCGCCTGCCCCGAGATCAATGTCGCATGCGCCTGTTCCCACAAGTGCCGGACAGTGGCTGCTGTCATAACGCAGGCCAACTGCGGCAAGCGCGCGCAAGGTATCGTTATTCGCACCATAATTGCCTGCGCGAAAGGCAACCGGCTTAGGCGCGCCTGCCGCAACCAGTGCGTCGCGTGCCCAATCGAGGATGCGACATTGTTCATCGAAATCGAAATCTTTAATATGTCCGCCCGACAGTCCGCGTAGAGGACTGCCCGCGCCGGCCAGCCGCAGCCATTCGGTATGACAGTGAAGTTGCACGTCCTGCCCGGCGTTGAGGATCGGGGTGACCACATCTTCGATCGCGGCGATACCCCAAAGCAAAGCGGGCATTGGATCGACGAAGAATACCGCCCTGATGCCGTGACGCTCGAACATCTTCAGTTGGTAGGTGATGCCGGCAGGGCCATCGGGCGTGAAGCAGGCAATGGACCGGGCGAAATTCTCGGTCCTGTCGACCGGACACGCGCCATTGGCGAGCCCTGACGAGTATTCCGTATCGATCGTGAGATACACCCGCGTCATAGCAAGAGACTTAACGGTGAATGGTTAAGGCATCGCTATACTGAAAAATTGCCGGTCAAATGCCGCCAGGGGTGAAATCCAGCCCGGCCGTGCCCAGCGCATCGCACAAGGTGTGAACGCAACTGGACAAATCATCCGCGTCTATAGAACGGATTACGAAATTCGCGCCGACTTTACCTTCGCGGAAGAAGGGATAGCTACCGATCTGGCAATCCTCGTGCGCAGCCTCAGTTTCGCGCAGAATATCGGCCACTTCGCTTTCGGAAGTCCAGCAGCCGATAGTTTCGGATTTTAACGGCATCCCGCCTTCCAGCGTGCCGGTAAGGGCATCAAGCATTCCGGCGGTGATATGCGGAACACCTGCCATCAAGAAGACACTGCCATGACGGATGCCGGGGGCGCCGGACATCCGGTTGGGTATCAGCTCTGCGCCTTCTGGTACGCGCGCCATACGTAGGCGCGCCTGTGTCAGGCCGCCGGGTTTGTCCGAATAATATCGTTCCAGCAGGGCGCGGGCATCGGGATGAATTATGACGTCGACGTCCAGTGCCTTGGCCACGGCATCAACGGTTATGTCATCATGTGTCGGACCAATGCCGCCGGTAGTAAACAGGTAGTCATTGGCAGTACGCAAAGCATTTACCGCGTCCACGATCCGATCTTCACTATCGGCTACGACGCGCACCTCTGCCAGCCGGATACCCTGCACCTGCAACCATGATGCAATTTGGGCGATGTTCTTGTCATGTGTGCGGCCCGACAGGATCTCGTCGCCTATCACGACAAGGCCTGCGGTCCATATATGGTCTTTATCCGATAAACTCATGACAGCGCGTTAAGCGAGCGGCGGGCCGATTGCTACTCTGCTGCTTCCAGTTGCTCGCTTTCAGGAATAACATGCTCTCCTGCGCGCGCGAAAGTCAGCACGCCGTCCTCTATCGGATCGCTTTCCATCCGCTTGCGATCAGCGACATATTCCTGATTGAGCCGCCACGGATAATCGATCGCGTTTTTGGGCATGATATCCTTCGAACGCTGGATATAGCCGGAAGAAAAATCAAAAATATCGTCATCTTCCAGTTCTGCTTTTGCAGCCGATGTCAGCAGCGGCACTGCGATATCACGGCCGGTCGCCTTCATACGATTAAGAACCCGGCACACATAGTCGGAATTTATGTCTGCCCGCAGGGTCCAGCTTGCATTGAGATAGCCGAACACCACAGCGAAGTTCGGCACATTGGAGAACATACAACCTTTGTAATAATAAGCCTGCGCGAAATCGACAGGCTTACCATCGACACTGACGGCGATCTTGCCGCACACTGCCATCTTCAGGCCGGTAGCGGTAACAATGATATCGGCCTCCAGCACTTCCCCGTTTTCCAACTCCACGCCGTTATCGGCAAAGCGTGCAATGCGGCCGGTTTTTATCGCAGCCTTGCCAGCATTCATGGCCTTGAACAGATCGGCATCGGGCACCAGGCACAATCGCTGATCCCACGGATCATAAGGCGGGGTGAAGCTGGCCTCGTCGTAATTGCTGCCCAGCGCTTCCTTGATTGCGTTGGTCAGGGCGTCTTTCACCTTCTGTGGCTTGTTCCGGGCCATCTTGAAGCTGATATCCTGCATTCGGATATTCTTGAACCGGGTGATCTTGTATGCCACTTTTTCCGGCAGGAACTTGCGTAGAATATTGGCAAATTTATCTTTTGCCGGGCGCGAGAACATCCATGTTGGCGTGCGCTGGAGCATGGTCACGTGCTCTGCTTTATCTGCCATCGAGGGAACAATGGTGACGGCAGTCGCGCCAGAACCGATCACAACGACCTTTTTATCTGCGTAATCCAGATCTTCGGGCCAGAATTGCGGATGCAGCACCTGCCCCTTGAAATCGCCAAGCTCGAAGCCGGCGTCATAGGGCTCGTCGTAATCGTAATAGCCCGATCCGAGATACAGCCAGTTTGCCGTAAGACGCTTGCGCTCTCCATCGGCGGTTTCAACCACCACGGTCCAGCGTGCGTCGGCCTCACTGAAATCAGCCGACAAGACGCGGTGACCATATCTGATGTGGCGGCGGATATCGCGTTCATCCACAATCGTGTTGAGGTAATCTATGATTGCCGGAGCGTCGGCGATGCTTTTTTCGTTCTTCCAGGGTTCGAACACGAAGCCCAGCGTATGCATGTCACTGTCGGAGCGGATGCCGGGGTAACGGAACAGATCCCATGTACCGCCCAAATTCTCCCGCATTTCCAATATGCTGTAGCTGTGATCGGGGCAGTGCATTTCAAGATGGGCGGCCATCCCAATGCCGGATATGCCCGCGCCAACGATTAGTACGTCGAAATCTGTCGGTGCGCTCATAATATCGGTCCTCCGTTGCAACGTATATCTCCTAAGCGAGCATTTGTCACTTGGCGAGTCCTTGAATTGAAGTTGCTGGCTGACGGGGGGCGGATTAATCGTTAGGCGGCGAGGCATGTCACGCAAAACCAAACTCGTTCTTGCCGTACCGTTTCTGTTCGCTCCATTCGCGGCAATGCCTGTGCAGGCGCAGGGTGTATCGGATGAAGATCGGCAAACTGAAGAGATCGTGGTGGCTGGACAGGGCCTTCCTGAAACTCCGTCCGCCCCGGCTTACGCCACCCTAGTATTGGAGCGCGAGCAGATCGTCACTGCACCGTCGGGCCGGATCGAGGATGTACTTGGCTCGGTTGCGGGCTTCCAGCAATTTCGCCGTTCTGACAGCCGTTCTTCCAACCCTTCCGCCCAGGGAGTAACGTTGCGCGCACTGGGCGGAAACGCCACGAGCCGCGCTCTGGTGACGCTGGACGGGGTGCCAATGGCGGACCCGTTCTTCGGCTACACTCCCTTCGCCGCGCTGATACTGGAACAGTTGGACCGTGTGCGAGTGACCCGCGGTGGAGGGTCCGGGCCGTTCGGAGCAGGCGCACTGGCTGGCACGATCGGGCTCGAAAGCGCCGGGCTGGCGCAGCTTGGCACAGTCAACGCATCGCTGCTTGCGAATGACCGGGGGGCTACCGAAGCGAGTGCCAGCCTCGCTACGCCTCTAGGTGCCGGCTATGTCGTGGCCAGCGGACGCTGGGACCGGGGGCAGGGTTTCTTCACGACGCCGGAAGAACAGCGCGTTCCTGCCAGTGCGCGGGCCGCATTCGACAGCCGTTCGGGCCAGATCCGCGCTGCAATTCCCGTGGGCAAGACATTTGAAGTTCAGGCGCGGGTGCTGGCGTTTGAAGACAACCGCACCTTGCGATTCGACGGGGCCGACAGTTCCGCCAGCGGACAGGATGCCAGCATCCGCGTAATCGGACGCGGTGCATGGAAGGTGGACGCCTTGGCCTATGTGCAGGCGCGTAATTTCTCCAACGTGGTGGTCAGCTCTACCCGCTTCGTGAAAGTGCTGGACCAGCGCAACACGCCCTCCACCGGAATTGGCGGGAGGATAGAAGTTCGCCCACCTGTTGGCGCAGACCATGTCATGCGTTTCGGCGTAGATTACCGCCGCAGCGACGGCGAGCTACAGGAAGACGCGTTCAGCGCCTTTACCGGTGATTTGACCGCGCGCAGGCGTGCGGGCGGCGCAACCAGCGACGTCGGCTTCTTTGCAGAGCATGACTGGACACGCGGCGCGCTGGTGCTGACTGGCGGTATCCGCGCCGACAAAACGGCAATCAGCGACGGCTTCTTTCGTGAAACCGATGCGGCCGGAACGTTAACTACCGGCAACCTTTTTGCCGGGCGCAGCGACTGGACCATAACTGGTCGCGGAGGAGTGCTGCTGAACGTCAGCAATGCGCTGTCGCTGCGCGCAGCCGGTTACAGCGGCCTGCGCTTGCCAACTCTCAATGAACTGTACCGCCCCTTTGTTGTGTTTCCGATAGTCACCTCTGCCAATGCGGAGCTTGAAAACGAGAAACTTGTAGGATTTGAGGCCGGCGTGGACTGGCGGCCTGCAAAGGGAATGGAATTATCTGTAACGGCTTTCGATAATCAACTTGAGAACGCGATTGCCAATGTCACGCTGACCCCTACCCAGCGGCAGCGGCAAAATCTGCGGGCTATCGATGCGCAGGGGCTTGAACTGGGTGCGAAGCTGTCACGCGGGTCGTGGCGGTTTAACGGGACGCTTGCCTACACTGATGCTAGGGTGGACGGGGTAGGGGCCTCTGCTGCGCTGGATGGCAATCGGCCGCCGCAAACGCCCGAATGGGCAGGATCGGCAACGCTGGCATTCGAGCCGCGCGAAGGTTTGATGCTAGCCGCAACATTGCGCCATGTAGGTGCGCAGTTTGAAAGTGATCAGGAAACAGACCCGCTGCCGTCAGCCACCACTTTGGGAGCATTCGCCAGCTTCCCTCTGACAGAACAACTGGGCATTGTATTGCGGGCGGAAAATATCCTCGACGAGACAATTGTGACTCGCAATGCAGGTGGCAGCCTCGATCTGGGTGTGCCGCGCACGGTTTGGGGCGGCATTCGGTACGGTTTCTGAGGCCTGCAATCGGCAAAGCCTGATCCATCACGCACTGGTTCACAGTGCTTAGTAAGGAATGTGATTTTTCCATACAGAGAGAAGTTCAGGGCTACGGAAACATATAAAGCAGTTTACTAAACAAGCGCTCTCTCTATATCGTTGATCCATGCAGTTTGAGACGATTGAATGTACCGGTGCCGACGGCATCAGCCTTACCGCCGAAATATGTGGAGCGAGCGATGCCATGCCCGTTCTGCTGGCTCACGGGGGTGGTCAGACACGGCGTGCATGGAAGCGCGTTACAGGCGATCTTGCTGAGGCGGGATTTCGCACTATCGCGGTCGATCTGCGGGGTCATGGCGACAGTGCTTGGTCGGCGGACGGCGCCTACGAAACCCGCGATTTTGCGGCCGATCTGGTGGCTATTGCATCGGCGATGGAACGCAGTCCGGCGCTGGTGGGCGCGTCGCTTGGCGGAATGGCTGGCATGCTGGCCGAGGGCGAATTGGCACCGGGCAGTTTCGCTTCGGTAACCCTGGTCGATATTGCCCCCCGAATGGAAGAAAGCGGGGTCAAGCGTATCGTTGGTTTTATGGAAGAGCATATTGAAACCGGTTTCGCCTCCGCCGAGGAGGCTTCGCAAATTATTGCCCAATACATGCCCCACCGGCGCAAACGGGGTGCTAGCGACGGGCTGCGCCATTATCTGCGGCAGAAAAACGATGGCCGTTTTTACTGGCACTGGGACCCCGCGTTTATAACAGGAAGTCGTACGGTCGGTAAAAACAGCAGCGAACGTCATCGCAATCAATTCGAAGCGCTGAGCAAGGCGGCCGGTAATCTTACGCCACCAGTGCACCTTATTCGCGGCGGTTCTAGCGATCTCATTAGCGAAGAGGCAGTATCGCATTTTCTCGAACTCGCGCCGCATGCCGAATTTACAGATATTGCCGGTGCGACACATATGGTTGTGGGAGACGCAAACGACAGTTTTTCTGCCGCAATTCGCGACTTCTTGCAGCGCCATCATTCATGTGAAGGGGCAACGGCATGACCGAGGAGACCGAAGCAATAGATGTCCAGCGTTTGCAGAACATGCTGCAGATGGCACCCTTTCACGCATGGCTTAACCTGAAAATCAGGTCGGTAACTTCGCAAGGGCTCGAACTCGAAATGCCATGGCGCGATGAAATCGTGTCCAACCCTGCGATCGGCTCCGTTCACGGCGGCGTGCTCGCATCGCTGATAGACCTGACCGGTCTTTACACCCTGAACGCCCACGGAACACAGGCGAAGGCGACCGCAGATCTAAGGGTCGATTATCACCGGCCTGCGACGGCAGGGCCGCTTATTGCAGCGGGTCAGATAGTAAAAGTCGGGCGGCAGATTTCAGTTGCAGAGACGAGCATAACCGGATCTGATGGAAAACTGTTGGCCAGTGGCAGAGGCGCTTATATCTGCGGCGGCTAGGACGCAATCAGGTGGGCGCCTGCCACCCCAGACCGAGCGATTTTTGTAAGGCCACCCAAGCCAGCGTCACCGTAGCTTTGCCCTGTGCGAGATCCGCGACTGCCTGATCCTGTTCGCGCAAAGCGCGGTTGAGTTCGGAGCGTGAGATCGCCCCTTGATCAAACCGTTGCCGATCGAGATCGACCGCGCCGTCAGCCTGCGCCTTGATCTGTATCAGCGCCGCCAGGTTCGCACGCTGCTGCGTGAACCTGGCAAGAGCGCGTTCGGCATCCTGGAGGGCAAAGAGCACTGTTTGGCGGTACATGGCGACCGCTTCGCTACGGCCAGCCTCGGCCTGTTCGACCGAAGCGTCGATTCGCCCGAAATCAAGGAAATTCCATTGTAGCCGAGGTATGGCGAGCGCCGATAACTCGCTCACATCGAACATATCATCAGGAGACGAGCCGCCCAAACCAAGAATACCCATGAAAGAAAGCTTGGGAAACTTAGCCGCCTCGGCCATGCCGATCCGTGCTGTCGCTGCGGCGAGATTGCGTTCTGCTGCACGAATATCCGGACGCCTAGCGATCAGTCCTGCAGGGTCGCCTACCAGTACGCTTGCGGGCGGTAGGGGGATATCGCCGGTCTCTTCAATCTTTACCGGATGCATACCTGGCGCCTTTCCAATCAGAACCGCCAGCGCATCGAGCAGCACCGCCTTATCCGCTTCTGCCCTCGCTAACTGCGCTTTGAGCACTTCCAGTTCGGCATTGGCGTTCCCGACCGGGAACAAGGGTAAGGTGCCCAACTGGTACCGTTGGTAGGTCAGCTTTAGAATTTCCTCCTGCAAAGTAATTTGCGAACGATATTGCCGCGCGCGCAGCTGCGCCTCGCGCAGATTGATGTAGCTGTTTGCCACTTCCGCTGTCAGTTGAAGTTTAGCATCCTCTGCATTAGCGACCGCAGCGGCAGTCTGCGCGTTCGCCAATTCAATCCGGCGACCGGTTCCTCCTGCGAAATCCAGCTCCCAGTTAGCGTTCAGGCCGATATTGTAGAGGCTTACGCTGTCATCATCCTCAATCTGAAAATCGTCGGGAATGCCCGGTGGTACCGGGCGATCGCTTTGAATATCGAGACCAGGCAGCCGGCCCTGCACCACGGTCGCCTGAGTGCCCAGAGTGGGCAATCGCCCCGCCTGTTCTTGGCTGAACGAGGCACGTGCCTGCTCAATGCGAGCCTGCGCAGCGACCAGCGAGAGGTTTTCAGCCAAAGCCATGTCCATCAGACGAGCCAGTTCCGGGTCGTCCAGCAGCAGCCACCATTGCGAAAGTTCTGGGGCAGAGGCGTCAACCTGACCATCCGCGCGAACGAACCGCTCGCTTGCAGAAGCGGGCACGACATCCGGCGGTCCGTGGTAATCAGGTCCGGCAGTGCATGCCCCAAGCATGGCAGTGGCTAATAGAGGTATATATCTTCGCTTCATATCAGGGTCAGTGCATCGATAGAGAAACGTTTTTGGGCAGCGGTTTCAGAAAGATCACTAGTGGAACTGTGATCAGGGTCAGTAGTCCCATCATGAAGAAGACATCATTATACGTCATGACGAATGCCTCGCGCTGAATGGTGCGGATCAGCATCGCCATGCCTTGCTCCATCCCGCCGAAGTTTCTTGCCAGCCCATCGAGATAGTCCTGCAACGCGACGCTATTGGCATTTAGCGTTTCTTCCATTCGGCGACTGTGATGCCAGATACGTTGGTCCTGGAACGACGCCAGCCCTGCTAGCGCGAACGAACCACCCAGATTTCGTGACGCATTGAAAATGCCTGACGCGTCGCCTGCATCTTCTTTCGCAACCGAAGCCACGGTTGCCTGGTTCAAAAACATCATCGAAAGGATCATGCCAAACCCCCGGACGAGCTGACTTTCGATGAAGATGGCGCCGGTGGATTGGGCCGTAAGGCTCACACTCAGAAAACAACTTAGCGCCATCAGAAACATTCCGGCTCCGACCGCGAGACGGATATGTAAGCGGCGGATCATGAAAGGCAGAACCGGCATCAGCAGGAATGCGGGCACCCCCATCCAGAATATAACCAGTCCGGTCTGAAAAGCATTATAGTCGGAGATGATGGAGAGAAACTGGGGGATGACGTAAGTCGATCCATACATGACCATACCCAAGGCCAGCGCCATGATGGCAACGCTGCCGAATTGCCTGCTAAGCAGCAGGCGCAATTTTAGCACCGGCTTTTTTGCAAAGAGTTGCCCGTGAAGGAGCATTGCGAATCCGATCACCGTGACAATCCCTAGCCAACGGATAGTGGACGAAGCGAACCATTCCTCCCGGTGTCCTTCTTCCAGCAGCACGGTCAGCCCGCCCAGCCCCAGAACCAACCCTGCGATTCCTGCCCAGTCGGCTTCAACCAGATAATCCCAGTTTGGTTTTTCGTGTGGCAAACCCACAAACAGAAGCAGCAAAAGCACAGCGCAGACGGGAACATTCACGAAGAACGCATAATGCCAGCTGAGGTTTTCAGTCAGCCAGCCGCCGATCAGTGGACCCATAACCGGGCCAAGAACCACCGTCATTCCGAAAAGTGCCATGCCAATCGGTTGCTGATGCGGTGGCAGGCGCTTAGCCACAATGGTCATTGCGGTAGGGATCAGCGCGCCGCCCATGAAACCTTGCCCGGTGCGTCCAACGATCATAGTCGTAAGGTCGGTTGCAATTCCGCACAGCACCGAAAAGGCAGTGAACGCGCTGACTGCGATGATTAGAAGCGTGCGGAGTCCAAGAAGCCGTTCCAGCCACGCGCTCAGTGGGATGACAACGATTTCCGCCACCAGAAACGACGTCGCTATCCAGGTACCTTCCGTGCCGCTCGCCCCGATTTCCCCCTGAATGACCGGAAGTGCGGAATTCACGATAGAAATATCGAGCGTTGCCAGCATTGCGCCCAAAGCGCCGGCAGCTACGGCAACCCACGCTGTGATATCGGCGTTTTGTCGCTGTTCTCCGGGAACTGTTTCAGCAGCACTGGCGATAGGGCCAGCGGTCATTCCAGGGCACTCGAAATCGCATCCAGTTCATCGGCGGCGTTTCTGGTATCGATTGTGGCGACGACCGACATTCCCGGGACAAGCAATCTGCGTATTTTCGGGGATGCCTCGATGGCGATGCGAACCGGTATGCGCTGAACGATTTTTGTAAAGTTCCCAGTGGCATTTTCAGGAGGCAGAATGGAAAATTCCGCGCCCGTCCCCGGCGCAATGCTGTCCACCCGCCCTTCAATCATAATGCCGGGCAGTGCGTCTATTTCCAGCTCCGCCCTCTGGCCGGGCCGCACTAGACCAACCTGCGTTTCCTTGAAATTTGCCGAAACGTAAATCTGGTCGACCGGAACAATACTCATTAATCGCTGGCCGGGCTGCGCGAACTGGCCCACCCGAACCGATAAATCTCCGATGCGACCGGCTATGCTAGCTTTTAGCATTGTCGAGGAAACATTCAGATCGGCGGCTTCGAGCTGGGCACGCGCGGCATCCGCTTGCGCTTGTGTCTGTTTGATTTGTTGGAACAGGGTAGAGCGGCGTCCGCTGGCCGCTGCCACTGCAGCCTGTGCGGCGGCCAGTTCCGCCCGGGCCTGCTGTGCCTGCATGACATGTTGGTCCAGCTTTTCGCGTGGTTCCGCTCCACTTGCAGCAAGCGGACGATAGCGGTTCACTTGCTCGTTCGCGAGGTCTAGTGCTGCGCGTGCGGCAGCTAGCTGCGCCCGCGCTTGTCGAATTGCGGCATCCTGCTCGGTTATCTGGGAACGGATCGTGTCGCCACCGGCCAGAGTGGCCGTTATCTGGGCGCGTGCCTGCGCTGCTTGTGCGCGATAATCACGCAGATCCAGCTGAACAAGCGGGGTGTTCTCGGTAACGCGATCGTTCTCCGAAACCAGCACTTTGTCGACATATCCGGCGACTTTGGAGGAAACGACGACGCTGTTGGCTGCAACATAAGCATTGTCGGTCGACTGCATGTACTGCCCGTAGGTTTGATACCGATAGTACCACCAGGCACCGGCAATGCCTGCGATGACCACTGCAGCAATGATGACTAGCCGCAATTTTTTGCCGATACGCGGTTTGCCTTCGTGTTCGGTTTCAGGCCTCGACGAAGCAGAACTGTCCATGACGTGTATTCTTTTCCGGCAGGGGGGCATTAGGAAGCTGGGCACCTAGTCATTCGGCAGTAGAATATAAAGTACTTTATCATATTTGGTTGATATTTTTTGCAGAAAGGGCGTAAGCAACGGCATGGATGGTAGAAAACGGAAGTTTCGCGAACCGCACGAACCCGGGGATGTTATTTCCAATGACGATTCCATCTTGTTCTTGATGGGCGAAGTCAGCCGCAGCGCGCGGCGTATCTATGACGAATGGATTTCCGATGTGGGTCTGAATCAGACCCAATGGCGAATAATCGGACTGCTATTGCGCGAACCGGATCTTACCCAGGCTGCGATTGCCAAGCGGCTCGAGCTAGAATCAGCCACTATCGGTCAGGCGGTGTATGCATTGAGTGAAAGGGGCGTTGTCGAACGGGAACGGGCTCCTTCTGATGGCCGGGCCTGGCGGATCAAATTCACCCAAAATGTCGACGCTATCCTCCCGGACCTGAGGCGATCAGCGGACCGGCTGCACGCGATATTGTGGCACGACTTCTCGCCGGAGGAGAAGGACGTGCTGAAACGGCTGCTCGACCGGGTTGCAGTTAATCTCGATAGACGATTGGGCGGACCGGATTAAAGACAATGAGCGATGTTGCTGACAAACCGATAGGGGAACTGTCCCGGCTGACGGAACTCGGCCGGATATTCGCCCGGCATGGGGCCAAAAGCCTTGCCGGCGCGATGGGGATAATACCGCATGCGCAAAAGGATCTCGACCACGAGCAATTGCGTCCCGCAGCTGTCGTAGCGCTGCTGCGCGACGTCGGTCCCGTAGGCGTGAAGCTGGGTCAACTTCTTGCAACGCGCGGCGATCTATTATCCGACGATTGGATCAACGCTTTCGCGACGCTGCAGGACCAGGTCGAGCCTGTCCCTTTTTCAGCAATCGAGCCTGTATTCATCGCAAGTTGGGGCGAGGAATGGGAGGCAGAATTTACGGCATTCGAACGCGAACCGATCGCATCCGCCTCGATCGCGCAGACATATGCGGCGGCCCTGCGCGACGGTACGGAAGTGATCGTGAAAGTTCGCCGTCCCGGTGCGGCGGCCCGGTTGGAAGCCGACATGCGATTGCTTGTGCGATTGGCAGGCGTCGCCGCGCGTCGTTCGCAGGATATAGCGCGCTATCGCCCGGTCGAATTCCTGCAGACATTCGGAAAGAATCTCTCGCGCGAGATGGATCTCGCGGCGGAGGCTCGTGCCTGCGAACGGATCGGTGGCTACCTGGAAACTCTGGGCGCGAAAACTCCGGCTATCCATTGGGATCTTACCGGCCTTAAAATCAATGTGCAGGAGCGTCTACCCGGAACGCCCGCTTCGCAGCTCGACCAAACAGGAGGCGATGCGCCCAATACCACCTTTGCAAAGCGATATGCCGACGCAGTGTTGAGGATGATGATCCTCAACGGCGAATTCCACGGCGATCCCCATCCCGGCAATGTGTTCCGGATGGAAGCGAACCAGGTCGGGTTCATCGATTTTGGCTCGGTCGGTTTTCTCAGCGGGACGCGGCGGCAGGAAATTATCCAGCTGATATTCGCCATTGCGGGCGAACAGGCGCGCGATGCAGCCGGGCTACTGCTGGAATGGGCCGGCAATCCGCCGGTAGACCGGGATCGGCTTGCGATCGATCTGGACGAGTTGATCGCCGAATTCCGCGGCACCGTGCTGTCGGGCGTGGAATTCTCGGTTATTTTTGACAGGGTGTTTGCTTTGCTGCGCGACTACCGGCTGGTCCTGCCGCCCGATCTCGCTATCCTGCTCCGCACGCTGCTGACCGCCGAAGGTTTCGTGCGTTCATTCGCTCCCGATTACAATATTGCCGAAGAGACCAAACCCATCGTCGCCGAACTTCTATCGGAACGGTTTTCATTGGGAGCGACGCGCAAGCAACTTGCCAGCCTGCCTGGCCAGCTGTTCGGCCTTTCGAAATTGCTGCCAGAACTCACGTCGAGCGTGACCAAGATTGTTCGGGCAGGTGCGATCCCTGTTACGATCGACGGGCCTGGCGTTGCCGAACAGAATCAATCGCCGACAGCTAACCAGGCGGTGAAAGGGCCGGTGGTCGCCGCATTGATCGTTTCCGCTGCACTGCTGGTGGACCAATCATGGATTTTGGCGAGTGTTGCGCTGGCCGCTGCGTTGCTCGCTCTGTTGTGGAAATGGAGATGATTCAATCGTTCGATGACAGGAAAGAAGACACGCATATAATAATACGTCTACCGGAGGAAGATAATGACCAAGGAACAACCCGTCGATCCCGTCCCTGCGGCAACCATGTTGCTGCTGCGCGACGAACCGGAATTTCAGGTATTAATGGTGAAGCGGCACCATCAGATCGATTTCGCGTCCGGCGCATTGGTCTTTCCCGGAGGTAAGCCCGCTAACGGCGACGATGCGCCGGAGTGGGCGGAGCATTGCACCGGTTGGGATGATCTCGATTCGACCCAGCGAACCCTGCGTATTGCGGCGATTCGTGAAGCCTATGAGGAGGCAGGTATCCTATTGGCCGATAATCTGGACGGCAGCGCTTTTGAAGATACCTGCGACCCTGAAACCCGTAAGGCTGTCGAACAGGGCGAACGCACGTTCCTTGATGTCGTTAGGGAGGCTGGTGTGCATCTGCGGTTGGGTGGTCTTACCGACTTCGCGCGCTGGGTTACCCCAACTTTCATGAATAAGCGTTTCGATACTTGGTTTTACGTCGCTCGCGCACCGGATCGGCAGATCGCGGCATGTGACGGATATGAAACCGTGGATGCTGAATGGCTGTCACCTCGCGGTGCGCTTGCCATGGGCGAAGCGGGAGAACGGACGATCATCTTTCCCACCCGACTGAACTTGGAACTGCTGGCTCAGGCAGAAAGTGCGCAGGATTGTGTTGCCCGTGCGAGTGACCGCACGATCGAACCGGTGCTGCCGACCATCGTTCAGCGTGATGGCAGAAACATCCTCACCATTCCGGAGGAGGCGGGATACGGCCCCGCTTCGGAGGTCGTAGGGTGAACCGCCGTTTCCCCCAGAATGGATGATTGGGTTCGCTGGCGCCCTTAACTGATGCCTTTAATTGCCATCAGTAACCCGCCAGCGACGCAAACCGGTTGTTCAACTGACTGCTGGAGCCAAAACTTGCCTCCAGAACGCGTGCGCGCTTCAGATGGAACCCGACATCGTATTCATCCGTCATGCCGATCCCGCCATGCATCTGAATGCCTTCGTTCGAAACGGTGTGCAGCACCCGGTTTGCTTCCGCCTTGGCAATAATCGCCGCGCGATCGATGCCGAAACCGGAATCGATCGCCTGCAATCCACCTTCGACCGCAGAGCGCATCTGCGCCAGATCGGCAAACAGATCCGCCATGCGATGCTGCAGTGCTTGAAAAGTCGCCAGCACCTGATTGAACTGGACGCGCTGCTTCAGATAATCGAGCGTCGTGTCGAACACGGCCTGCGCCATGCCGAGCATTTCCGCAGCGGTGAGAACCCGAGCACGGTCCAGTACATCGCCGAGCAGAGTGTCGCCGCCACCTTCCAATTTGTGTGCTGCCGCTCCATCGAAAGTTACATCGGCATGGCTGCGTTGATCGGTGAGCTTGCGGGTCGCAAGGGAGACGCCATCGCCCTTTTCCACCAAATACAGCCCGTCCTTTGCTGCTACGACGAACAGATCGGCACCATGCGCTTCAGGAACGAAAGCTTTCGTTCCTGACAACTTGCCGCCCCACACTGTGGTTTCGATCTTTTCGGGGTCGTGGCGCGGCCCCTCATCGATCGCCAGCGTCGCAATCGCCTCCCCGCTTGCGAGTTTTGGCAGCCACTGTGATTTTTGTTCGTCACTTCCGCCAAGCACAATCGCACTTGCAGCGACGGTGTTCATAACCAGCGGACTTGCTGTCAGCGTCTTGCCGAGCTCTTCGACCACTAGGCCTGCCGACATGAAACCAAAGTCGCTCCCGCCATATTCTTCGGGAATGATAACGCCAGCCCAGCCCATTTCAGCCATTTTTGCATAGGCATCGCGATTAAACGCTTCGGGCTCACCGCTAGCGCGCACCTTGCGAAATTCGGTCACCGGACTTTTATTGGTCGCCCAGTCGCGCGCCATATCGCGCAGCATTTCCTGTTCTTCGTTCAGAACCGCCATGATCCTTTGCTCCCCTTACTGATGATCGAGCATACCAAGCACACGCTTGGCAATAATGTTGTTCTGCACCTCGGTGGAGCCACCATAGATTGTTGCCGCTTTACCAAAGAGCCATGCGCGAACATCTTCCATTTCGCTGTCCTCGAAGGAATCGCCCTCCCAGCCTAGCCCCTGCAGTCCGCGGATATCGATCAGCATCTCGCTTCGCTCCTGCGCAAGCTTCGTGCCCGCCTTTTTCAGAACCGAGCTGATTTCGGAAACGCCGCCTTGCGCTTTGCTTTCTTCCATCGCGCGCCGCGCAGTAAGCAGGAAGCTGTTCCAGCGAATTTCGAAGTTAGCGATTTTTTGGCGCAGCGCAGCATCAGCAAGCTGCCCGTTCTCTTCCGTTTCGCAATGCTGCTTCGCAATATCGCCAAGGCTACGGCCCATCATTTCAGCAAGCCGTCCGCCGCCTGAAATATTCGTCCGCTCATGCTGCAGCAGGCGTTTACCGATGGTCCAACCTTCGCCTTCTTTGCCCACAAGGTTGCCCTTGGGGACCTTCACGTCGGTCAGGAACGTCTCGCAGAACGGGCTGGTGCCGCTGATCATAGTGATCGGACGAACTTCAACTCCCGGAGCATCCATATCGAATAACAGGAAGCTGATACCCTTATGCTTGTCACTTCGGCTTGTGCGCACCAAGGCGAAGCATTTGTCTGCCCATTGCCCGCCGCTCGTCCAAGTTTTCTGGCCGTTGACGAGGTAATGGTCGCCCTTATCCTCCGCAAAAGTCTGAATATTGGCAAGGTCGGACCCGGCATTCGGTTCGCTATAGCCCTGACACCAGCGGATATCGCCACGACAGATTGAAGGGATATGCTCTTTCTTCTGCTCATCACTACCATACTCGAGCAGCGTTGGGCCGAACATCATGATGCCCATTCCGCCTATGGGGTTCCACGCACCGACCTTCGCCATCTCCTGATCCAGAATTTTCGCCTGCGACCGGGAAAGCCCGCCACCGCCATATTCCTTGGGCCAGGTCGGGGTGCCCCAGCCGCGATCACCGACTGCCTCGCGCCATTTGGTGTGGGCAGGACTTTCATTCGTCGGACCGTCGAGGCCCGCGAGAAGATTGCCCTTGCCCTTGAGTTCTTCAGGAAAATGCTCTGCGAGAAATTCGCGAACTTCGTTCCGAAACGCATCATCATGCGTTTGCGTATCATCTTTCAGCTGTGTCGCCATCATGGCCTCCATTTGCGGATCTGGGATGCTTCGCTGTTGATAGAGCGGCGAGCCGCAGTTCCCTCTATTTCAAATCAATATTGCTCTTCCGGCACGTGGAGCACGAGCCCGTCCAGCATTGGCTTGATCGGGATCTGACAGGCGAGCCTGCTATATTCCGTAGTGCCCTCGGCGAATTGCAGCAGATCGGCTTCCATACCGTCTTTCATCAGGCGGCCGACCTTGTCGATCCATTCGGGATCGACATGAACGTGACAGGTCGCGCATGCACATACCCCGCCGCAATCGCCATCAATGCCCGGCACATCGTTGAACAGGGCCGCCTCACGCGCGGTTTCGCCTTCTTCGACTTCGACCGCCCGGCGTTCGCCATCGCTCGCAACGAACGTTACCTTAACCATTTTGAACTCCGAAAATATATTTGTGTTTACGATCAGCGCGCGTGCAAGCGCACTGGCAACTTGGTGATCCCGCGCACGAGATTGGAGAACAACCGTTCCGGCTCTCCGGTCACTTCGACCTTGGAAAACCGCTTGTGGATCTCCTCCCAGATAATGCGCAACTGCAGTTCGGCCAGACGATTGCCCATGCAACGGTGAATGCCGTAGCCGAATGAGAGGTGGTGACGGGGATTCTTGCGGTCGATGATGAACTGGTCCGCCCGATCAATTACGCTGCCGTCGCGGTTACCCGAAAGATACCACATCACGACCTTGTCGCCTTTTTTGATCTGCTTGCCGCCGATCTCATAGTCTTCAAGCGCGGTTCGACGCATATGAGTCAGCGGTGTCTGCCACCGGATGATCTCCGGCACCATGCTGCCAATAAGCTCCGGGTTCTCGTTAAGCTTGCGATATTCGTCAGGATTCTGGTTCAGAGCCAATACGCCGCCGCTGATCGAATTGCGGGTAGTGTCGTTACCGCCGACAATCAAAAGAAGCAGGTTTCCTAGGAATTCCAGAAAAGGCATGTCCCTCGTGGCCGGTGAATGCGCCATCATGGAGATCAGGTCGTTCTTTGGTTCTTCATTGATGCGTTGTTCCCACAATCCTTTGAAATACATGGCGCACTCGATGAGTTCTTCGCGCCTTGCCTCGTAAGATTCGACGATACCTGTTTCGGGTGCCGCTGTCGTAATATCCGACCAGCGGGTCAGCTTGCGCCGCTCTTCCCAAGGGAAATCGAACAATGTCGCAAGAGTCATGGTTGTCAACTCGACAGAAACCTTGTCGACCCAATCGATCTCTTCACCAATGGGCAACTGATCGAGTATTTCGCCCGCCCGCTCTCGTATCACCGGCTCCAGAAGCTGAAGGTTCGAAGGAGCGACCGAAGGAGTCACAGCCTTGCGCTGCTGATCGTGCTTTGGCTGGTCCATCGCAATGAACATTTCCAGTTCCAGCCCGCCTTCGACCGAATGCATGTCCTGTATTGCGATACCGCCCAGCTTCGCTTCGGACGAAAATACCTTGTGATTGGTATCGACCGCCATAATGTCGTCGAACTTGGTAATCGACCAATAGGGGCCGACATAGCTTTCACGGCAATAGTGCACCGGATCTTCAGCGCGAAGCCGATCGAAGAACAGTCCTACAGTATCGCTCTGGAACAGGCTGGGCCGTGCAACATCGATCTCGTCGAGGGGAATCGATGCGATCTTTTCCGCCGTATCCATTTCCATGACCTGGGTATTCATTTCCAGCATTCCTCTTTTTCGGCAGCAATTTGACTATTTTTGCGCAGCCTAAAGATGTGGGCGCTTGCCGTCAAGAAACCTTATAACCTTTATTCGCCAGGCCCGCTTCTGACGCGGAAAGTCCATTGACGGACGCGGCGGAAGCGATTTAAGTATTATAAGATTTCGGCGGACTGACCGTTCGAAGGGCCAGCTTATCAGGGCCAACTTATCAGGTGGGTGAACCGCAACGATGCAACCTCAGGCGGCAACAGTCAGGAAGGCCAAGCGCGCGTTGTCGCTAGCGCAGAATATCGTGCGTGATATCGAGGCCGGGGCGCATTCCCCAGGAGACAGGCTGCCGCAGGAAGACGAGATGCTGGCCCGTTACGAGGTCGCCCGCGCGACCTTGCGCGAAGCCTTGCGCTTTCTGGAGCTGCAGGGTGTCATCCACCTGCAGCTGGGCCGTGGCGGCGGCCCTGTAGTGGCGCGCCCGCAGACCGGCGATTTCGTGAACAGCCTGTCACTGATCCTGCATTTCATGGATGCCGATCTGCGCGGCTTGCTGGAACTTCGGGAAGCGATTGCTCCCGATGTGGCTGGCTACGCCGCAGAGCGTGCGACGACCGGTGATCTGAGCGCGCTGGCCGATTGCCTGAAGGAGCTGGAGCGCGGCGTAGCTGGCGATGATTTTGAAGAGCTGAACCGCCGATTTCACGATTTGCTGGGCTGGGCCAGCGGCAATCCGCTGTTCGGGCTGCTCACCTCAGCAATGCATTTGCTGACCCGTCAGTTCTCGAACTCACTGGGATATTCTGCGCAGGAGCGGGCGGTCCAGCTGCGCTTTCTGCGCCGCGTTCTCGAGGCGGTCCGCACCGGCGATGCTGCTGCTGCGAAGCAGGCGATGGGTCGCCTCGTTTCTGGATCGACGTCCTATCTTGCCGATCGCAGTCCCGAACTGCTGGCTCAGCGGGTCAAGTGGGGGCAAATCCAGTAATTTCATACAACCACCAGTAATTCATACAGCTAAACGTGCCAGCGAGTGCGTATGCGGAGAGGAAAAATATAATGGCGCTGAAAAGTCGAATTTGCGAAACACTGGGTATCGAATACCCGATCCTGCTGGCCGGCATGGGCGGGGCCAGCGTTCCGGCCCTGGCTGCCGCGGTATCGAATGCAGGCGGGCTTGGCGTGCTGGGTGCAGCCGCGTGTTCGCCAGAGCAACTGCGTGACTGGATTCGCCAGACCCGCGAGCTGACCGACAAGCCGTTTGGCGTAGATACGCTGCTGCCGGCCTCGGTCCGGCGGGGTTCTGCCCCGCAAAGCGGCAGCGCACCGGAAAACCCGATGGAAATGCTGGGTGAATATCAGCAATTCGCGAACGATTTCATGGAACGCGAGCATTTGCCGCAGGTCGAAGCCGCCGAAGCCATGCGCGCGGCCGGTGCTCCCGATATGGGTAAGGGCGCGCCGCAACTGTTTTCGAAGGAATTTTTCGAAGCGCAGATGGAGGTCGTGATCGAGGAGAAAGTCCCCGTTTACGCCGCCGGGCTCGGCAATCCCAAGCCGTGGATGGATCGCCTGCACGCCAATGGCACCAGGGTCATGGCCGTGATCGGCAAGGTTAAACATGCCCAGCAGGTGGTGGATTCCGGCATCGACATGATTGTTGCGCAGGGCCACGATGGCGGTGGTCATAATTCGCCCATCGGTACGATTTCGCTGATCCCGCAAGTGGTCGACGCGGTCGGGGACCGGGTCCCGGTGATCGGGGCTGGCGGTATCTCGGACGGGCGCGGCGTTGCTGCTGCCCTGATGCTGGGTGCGGAAGGCGCGTGGATCGGCACTGCATTCCTCGCGACCGAGGAAGCGGGCATCGAACGGTTCCAGAAAGAAGCGATTACCGAAAGCGGCGATGCCGATACTGTCGTCAGCCGCTCGCTGACCGGCAAGCCCGCCCGTATGATCCGCAACAAATGGGCGGATGCCTGGGTGGAAGCCAAGCGGGAGCCGCTCCCCATGCCCTATCAGTCGATGATTTCCGGCCCGGTGATGGCATCGGGCATCAAAGCCGAGCGCAAGGACGTCCTGCCCGGTTTTGCGGGGCAGGGTATCGGCCTGATCGATTCGATCAAGCCGGCGGCCGACGTCATGCGCGATCTCGTCAAAGGGGCGGAAGAGGCGCTGTCGGCTGCAAAATCTTATTCCTGAAGGTTTGCAAAGGAGGCGGAGCGCCATGAGCGATATCGACAGACTGCATAAAGGGTACGAACTGCGCCGTACCATCCGGCCGGGCGAAGCACTGGCAGCGATGCGGCATCTGATCGCGGACAAGGAAGATACCAAGCAGGTGTTCCGTATCGTCCGTGCACTGTCGGGCAATTCCTATTACCGCAACTTCCGCCGGTTTGCGGCGTCCACAGGCGGGAAACGGATACTGGCGGATCGCGCCGATTTGCTTGCCGTTCTGTGCGACCGCACACGATTAGAGCGGTGCGCGCCAGGGACGCTCGGCCGGGCCTATCTCGATTTTGTCTATGGAGAGGGCCTGACTGCGGAAGGACTGGTGGAAGCAAGCGAAGAGGGTGAAGCCTTCGATTTCAGCGACCCTGATATCGCTCTTTACCGCAAGCGGATGCGCGATTCGCATGATCTGTTCCATGTCATCACAGGCTACGGGCGCGATGCGCTGGGTGAACTGTCTGTTCTCTCCTTCGGTAATGCGCAGTTCTATAACCACGGGATAGCTTTCATTGTCGGGGTCGGGATACCGAAGCTGCGCGTCGAACACCGGAATCTTCCGGTAGCGCGCGCTGCGTTCGAAGCATGGCAGCGCGGGCGAAAAGCCAGCGATGTAACCACTTTTTACTGGGAGGAGCACTTGGATACTCCGCTTGACGAGGTGCGCCGTCATCTGAACCTGACGCCGCCGTCACGCTATTTGCAGGCGCAAGATCTTTCACGCCGGCTGGAGCGCGAATTTCAAGCCGGACGGCTGGAGGGGCACAAGGCGTGAGTGGAACGGGAATGAGTGGATCGTCCACGATGAGTTTTAGCGACAAAGCCGCCATAACCGGTGTAGGCGAGACGGATTTCGTTAAGGGTGCCGAAGAGACGGCCGTTTCCATGATGCTGGAAGCTTCGCGCCGGGCAATCGCGGATGCCGGGCTGAAACCGTCCGACATCGATGGAATGGTCCCGCCTCCGATCTATACAACTTCGGAGGAAATGGCCGCCAATCTGGGCATCGATGTTCTGCGTTATGCGTCCACGGTGCATATGGGCGGGGCCAGCCCGACCACGGCGTTGCAGAATGCTGCTATGGCGATCGCCAATGGCCTGTGCGATCATGTGCTGGTGACCCTGGGGTGGAACGGTTATTCCGCCCTCCGGCCCAAAGCGGGGGCTCCGCCAACCCGGCCGATGAACATGAACACGCTGACCAACACCATTCAGGGTTATTATATTCCCTATGGCGTGTTCCTGCCGGTCCAGATGTACGCCTGGCTGGCAACGCGGCATTCCCAGCTTCACGGGGTTGGCGAAGATGCGATGGAGGCCGTCGCGCTGGCCTGCCGCCGCCATGCGCAGTTGAACCCGAAAGCGTTCACCTATGGCCGCGAACTCGATGCGGACACCTATCGTTCGGCGCGGTGGATTTCCGAACCGTTCCGGCTTTACGATTGCTGCCTGGAGACTGACGGAGCCTGCGCCGTGGTCGTCTCGCGGACCGACAGGGCCAAAGACATGCCGCATGTCCCCGTCACCATTGCCGGTGCCGCCGAAGGGCATCCCTATCCGGCGGATGATATCCCTTCGCGCCCCGATCCGTTCAAGATCGGCCTCAGCTATGCTGCGCCCCGCGCCTTCGAAATGGCTGGCGTCGGGCGCGAAGATATGGACTTCCTGCAGATCTACGACTGCTTCACCTATGTCGTACTGCTGCAGCTGGAGGCGCTGGGGTATTGCGAACCTGGCGGACAGGCTGAATTCGTTGCGAACGGACAGATCGAGCTCGGTGGCCGCTATCCCGTCAACACGCATGGAGGGCTTCTCAGCGAGGCGCATGTCTGGGGCCTCAACCACACGGTCGAGGCGGTGCGCCAGCTGCGCCATGATTGCGGCGAACGCCAGGTAGAAGGCGCGCAGACCGGGCTGGTCACCGGCTGGGGCGACCTTGGCGATGGCAGCATCGCTATCTTGAGGAGGTATACATGACCGACGAAAGCGACCTACCGCCAAAGATGCGCCCTTCGGTGCAGAAGATACCGCCAAAACCGCAGCCGCGCCCGCAGGATCCCGTTGAACAGGAATTCTGGAAGCGGTGTCAGGACGGCAATCTCTATTTCCAGCGTTGCGGCGAATGCGGCACTTTCCGCCATCTGCCGCGCTATATGTGCGCGAAATGCGGTTCGCCCGAATTTTCGTGGGAGCAGAGCAGCGGCAAGGGCACGCTGTTCTCATGGACTGTAACGCACCAGGCGCTGCACCCCGCCTTCGCTGCCGACATACCGTTCATCGCTGCGGTGGTGGAACTGGAGGAAGGCGTGCGCATGGCGACCCGGTTGATCGATTGCGACCGCGATGCGCTAGCGCTCGACATGCCGGTCACGCTTGATTTCGAAACGATCGGCGAGGATTTTCGCCTGCCGGTCTTTCGCCCCGATACAAACCCGCCCGGCAAAGGATAGGCCTGCAATGGATCTTGAATACGGACCAGAATACGACGCATTCCGCGAGGAATTGCGAAGCTTTCTCGAAAAGCACGGTGATCGTGCGCCGGACGGACAGGGCCGCGCCGCGCGCCCTTCTTCCGAAGCGGTCGAATGGCAAAAACTGCTTATCGAACATGGCTATACTGCCCGTACCATTCCCAAGGAGTACGGCGGCTACGGGGCGCAGCCGGATATATTGCAATCGCGGATCATCGCGGAGGAGTTTTCGCGCGCGGGCCTTCCCGGCGGACTGTCCAATCAGGGCATATCGATGCTGGTCCCGACACTCCTCGAATTGGGGTCGGAGGAACAGAAGCGCCGCTGGATAGAACCGACACTGAAAGGCGAAACTGTCTGGTGCCAAGGCTATTCCGAACCGGGCGCGGGATCGGACCTCGCTGCGCTGAAAACCAGCGCCCATGTCGAGAATGGCGATTTCGTTATCAACGGGCAGAAAATATGGACCAGCACGGCGAAACAGTCGGACATGATTTTCTGTCTGGTGCGGACTGAACCCGACGCGCCTAAGCATGGGGGGATTTCCTACCTCATATTCTCGATGGACACGCCCGGTATTGAAGTGCGTCCGCTAAAAACGATGACCGGTCATGCGGAATTTAACGAGACGTTCTTTACTGATGTTCGGGTGCCGATGGATCAGATCGTCGGCCAGCGCGGACAGGGTTGGTATGTCGCCAATGCGACACTGGGCCACGAACGCGGTATGCTGGGCGATCCCGATGCGCTGGAGAACCGTTTTCAGGCGTTGGTCAAGCTGATGCAGGAAGAACGCGTCGGGCAGGGCCGGGCGATCGACAATCCAGTGCTGCGCGACCGGCTGGCGGCGTTGCAGGCCGAAGTGGCGGCGATGAAATACAACGGAATGCGCATTCTGTCGGACAATCTGAAGGGCGATCCGGGCGGCATGGCCAAGCTGATCGTGAAACTGCAAAGCTGTGAACTTGCGCATCAGATATCCGCGCTTGCCATCGATGCCTCTGGCGAAATGGGCATTCTGTATCACGGCAGCGACCGGGAGCGGGAAGGCGGCGCGTGGCAGTGGAACTACATGTTCCAGCTGGGTCTGATTATCGGTGGAGGCACTGCGCAGATCCAGAAGAACATCATTGCCGAACGCGGGCTCGACATGCCGCGTGAACCACGGCTTGCCAAACCCGCACCGGCCGAACAGGCCGCCGCTGTCACGGCACGCCAGAAACAGGGAGCCGCCTGATGGATTTTGGACTTTCACAAGACCAGCAGATGCTGCGCGACGCTGTATCGCGGTGTCTGGCCGATAATTGCCCGCTCGACCATGTCCGCGAATGCGCGGAAGGGGAGGCTTCGTTCAGCGACAAGGTGCAATCTGCGCTGAACGAGCTTGGCATTGCGGGAATGATGGTTCCCGAAAAGCATGGCGGCCTTGGCATGACCTTGCTCGATGCTGCAGTGGTGGCGGAACAGCTTGGCTATGCTGTGGCTCCGGTACCATTCCTTTCCAGCCATGTGCTCGCGCCGATTGCGCTGGCGCAGGCCGGGAGCGAGCAGCAGCAGTCCGAATGGCTGCCGAAAATCGCGAATGGCGAAGCGCGGATTGGCGTGGCCATTGCCGAAACCATCGAAGCGCGCGACGGCGCGGGCATCTCTGCCGAGAATGGTAAGCTTACCGGCACCGCGCTGTTCGCGCTCGATTTCACCGGTGCCGATGCGTATCTGGTGGCCGATACTGCGGGCCGCCTGCATCTTGTACCTGCAGACGCAGCGGGACTTGAGCGACGGCCCTTGACGACGATCGACCGCACACGCAGTGTCGGCGAATTGCGGTTCGAACAGGTTGCCGTGCAGCCGCTGGCCGATGATGGCGGAGCAGGCGCGGCACGGCTGCGCGATGCGGGCCGGGTGATACTGGCAGCAGACAGTCTGGGCGCAGGTCAGGCAATGATCGAAAAGGCGGTGGATTACGCCGGACAGCGCGAGCAGTTCGGGCGGATTATCGGCAGTTTCCAGGCGGTGAAGCATATGTGTGCGGAGATGGCCGCACGGCATGAACCCTGCCGTTCGCTTGTCTGGTATGCCGCCCATGCCTTCGATGCCGCACCGGAAGAAGCGGCGCTTGCCGCGTGCCATGCAAAATCGCATACCGGCGAAGTGTACCGCTTCGTCGCCCGCACTTCCACAGAGGTGCATGGCGGGATGGGATTTACCGACCTGCTCGGACTGCATTACTGGTTCAAGAGGATTGGTTTCGACAGGCAGGTTCTGGGTGGCCCGGAAGCGGTACGGGCCGAAGCAGCCGCACTGCAAGGATGGGACCGGGCGGCGTGACCCGATAATACGATGGTGACGTGCGCGACAACAGCGCCGCTCCCGACAGAAGGAGATGGATATATGATAGAATGGAATCTCGGCGACATTCTCGATGCTATCGAGCCCGCCATGCCGAAAGATGCGCCCGCCCTGATCCACGGGGACAAGGTCATAACCTGGCCTGAAATGTCTGCGCGCTCTAACAATGTCGCGCGTGCCCTGCGCAAACGTGGGGCGGGCAACGGAGCTAAGGTTGCATTCTATATGCGTAACCGCCCCGAATATGGGGAATTGATGGCGGCCTGTTTCAAGGGTCGTCTGACGCATGTGAACATCAATTACCGCTATATACCCGAAGAAGTGTTCTACATCTTCGATGATTCCGATAGCGAAGTTATCGTTTACAGTTCCGAATTCCGCGACTGCATAGTCGAATTGAAAGACCGGCTGGAAAAGGTTCACACTTTCGTCGAGATCGGCGATCCTGATGATATCGCGCCGTTTGCCATTCCCTATGAAACTTTGGCAGGCGAAGGCGACGGATCGCCTCTCGGTATCGAACGGTCGCCCGAGGATCTTCTGTTTATCTACACCGGCGGCACCACGGGTATGCCCAAAGGGGTAATGTGGCAGCATGACGATATGCGCAAGGCACAGCTCGATGCGCAAAAACTGCTTGGTCCCGTACCTCAAAGTCTCGAAGAAAATGTTGCACTGATTGAAAGCGAAGGCCCCGGAAGGCGTACTCTGTCATCCTGCCCATTGATGCACGGCACCGGTTTCATCACCGCAATCGGTGCGCTGATGTCGGGCGGGGCGGTCGTCACACTCCCATCGCTGTCATTTGAAGCGGAAGAATTATGGGATATTGTCGAGCAACATAAGGTCGAAAGCATTGCTATCGTTGGCGACGCTTTTGCCAAGCCCATGCTGCGCGCACTCGATGAAAACCCCGATCGCTGGGACACTAGCAGTCTCATCACCATCCTTTCATCCGGGGTGATGTGGAGCAAGGAAGTAAAGGCGGGGCTGTGCAAGCACATTCCGCAGGTCGCTCTGATGGACAGTTTCGGTGCGTCGGAAGGGCTGGGTTACGGCCTGTCCGTCACCACGGCAGAGGGAGGAACGAACACGGCAAAGTTCGGTATCGGTGAATTCTGCGATGTCTTCGACGAAGAGGACAAGATTGTGCAGCCGGGCAGCGGCGTTCCTGGCTTCATCGCACGCAAAGGTGCGATCCCGCTGGGCTATTACAAGGATCCGGAAAAATCGGCCAAGACGTTCAAGACGATCGACGGGGTCCGTTATTCGATACCCGGTGACTGGTGCCAGGTAGAAACCGATGGCAGCCTGACCCTGCTTGGCCGCGGCAGCGTCTGCATCAATACCGCCGGTGAAAAGGTGTACCCTGAAGAGGTCGAGGAGGTATTGAAAACGCACCCGGCAATCGCCGATGCGCTGGTGGTTGGCGTGCCGCATGAAAAATGGGGTCAGGCGGTTACGGCCGTTGTTCATCTCGACGAATCGAGCGAGTTCGACGAGAAAGCGGTTATTGGCCATGTCCGCGAACAACTGGCGGGATACAAGACGCCCAAGGCCATCCATCCCACTGCAACGCCGCTGCGCGCCTCTAACGGAAAGGCAGATTACGCGGCAGCGAAGAAGATTGCGGAAGGCAGCCGGGCAGTAGCGTGAGCGGTCGGGTGACACCGGATTACGACGCAGTTATCGTCGGCGCCGGTTTCAGCGGTATCTACCTGCTTCACAAACTGCGGGGGGCGGGCTTCAATGTCCTGCTGATCGATGCCGCTGCCCAGCCAGGCGGCATCTGGTACTGGAACCGTTATCCGGGCGCGCGGGTGGATTCGCAGGTGCCACTGTATGAATTTTCGCTGCCGCAGGTATGGCGGACCTGGAACTGGAGTGAGCGGTTCCCCGGCTGGGAAGAGCTTCGGGCTTATTTCCGCCATGTCTGCGATACGTTAAACCTGTGGCCGGATATGCGTATGGGGACACGGGTCGATGAAGCGCGCTTCGACGAAGCGGGATCGCAGTGGAGCTTGCATCTGGACGCAGGCGAAACCGTAACGGCCCGGTTTCTGCTGCCGGCTTTGGGCTTTGCGTCGAAACCATATGTCCCCAACTTACCCGGCCTCGACACTTTCGCAGGCGAATGGTGCCACACAGCGCGTTGGCCGCAGGACGGGATCGATCTTGCCGGTCGCAAGATTGGCCTGATCGGCACCGGAGCCAGCGGTGTTCAAGTGGCGCAGGAAGCGGCGAAATGCGCAGATCGTCTGACGCTGTTTCAAAGGACACCTATTCTGGCCCTTCCAATGCGGCAGGAACCGCTGGCCGAAGCGGAGCAGGCGCAAGAAAAACAGGGTTACCCCGATATTTTCCGGCAGCGCCGACAGACCAGCGGCGGGTTTGAATGCCAGTCGCTGGAGGTTTCGGCGCTCGATGTAAGCGACAAGGAGCGCGACGCACATTTCGAGGATCTATGGCAGCGGGGCGGGCTGAAATTCTGGTACCACAATTTTGCGGACATGCTCACCAACCGTGAAGCGAACAGGCATGCCTACGATTTCTGGCGCGACAAGGTTCGCGCACGGATCGATGACCCTGCGCTGGCCCAAAAGCTGGCCCCTGCTAACCCCCCGCACCCCTTCGGCACCAAACGCCCGTCGCTCGAACAAAATTATTACGAGATCTTTGCTCAGGACAATGTCGCTCTCGTCGATCTGAAAGAAACGCCGATTACCAATATCACTCCCGAAGGGATCGAAACGGGAGGCGCTGCATACGATTGCGATCTCATCGTTTTTGCCACCGGCTTCGATGCAGGTCGTGGCGGTTTGATCGATATGAACATCACGGGCCGCGATGGACTGGGCCTGTCTCAGGCTTGGGAAGATGGCCTGCGCGCCTATCTTGGCATGACGGTATCGGGCTTTCCCAACATGCTGTTTGCCTACGGTCCCCTCAGCCCTTCGGGTTTTTCGAACGGACCGACCACTGCCGAGATACAGGGTGACTGGATTTGCGATTATCTGGTCTGGTTGAGGGAGGAATGCATTTCGGCGTTCGATGCGCAGGCGGAAGCCGAGAAGGGCTGGACCGAAATGGTAGCTCAAGCAGGCGCCATGACGCTCTTCCCCGAAGCAGATTCTTGGTACATGGGTGCCAATATTCCGGGCAAAAAACGTCAATTGATCAACTTTCCCAGCGTAGCCGGTTATGCCGCGCTTTGCGATGACGTGGCCGGCGACGCCTATCGCGGCTTCACAACCGAAACACACCTGTAAATGAAAGCGCCTCCAAATGAACGAAATGGCTCCTGTCGAAACCCTGCCCAGCGACATCGACCCTCTGTGGGCGGGTGACGGAAAGCATTTACCGGAGTGGTTCGTTTCCGCGCTGAATGTCCCGCGAGAAGAAGGCTTCGTGGATATTGACGGGGCCAAGACGCATTATTTCCGCTGGGGCCAGCCTGACAAACCTACCTTGCTGATGACGCATGGCTTCCTCGCCCATGCACGCTGTTTCGCGTTTGTCGCACCGTTCTTTGCCGACGATTACGATGTCGTGGCGTTCGATCTGGCGGGCATGGGCGACAGTGAAATGCGCGGGGCGGCAGACCCCTCGGCACGTGGACAAGAATTCACGCAGATCGGCGATGCGCTGGGCCTGTTCAAGGGTAATGAAAAGCCAACGATCATCGCCCACAGTTTCGGTTCCAGTGCAGCATTGACAGCAGTCACGCAGTCGCCCGACCGATTTGCCGGAGTGATCGTTTGCGACCTGATGATCATGCGGCCTGAATATATGGCGAAGTACTGGGATGCGCGGCGATCGAGCCCCGGGTCCGGCAATCCGGACAAGCCGAACAGGCTATACTCCAGCTATGAAGAGGCCAGAGCGCGATACGTCCTCTCTCCGCCGCAGCCGGTAGAGGAACCTTTCTTACAGGATTACATGGCATACCATTCCCTGACACAGGTTGACGATCAGTGGAGCTGGAAATTCTCGCCGGAGGTATTCCGCAGAAGCAACAAACCGAAGGAATGGCTGGAGATGGGGGAGCATCTGGTGAATGCGCCCGGGCGCAAGGCTATCGTCCACGGCTCCGAGAGCCAGCTGTTCACAGACGATTCTGCGAAATATATCCGCGAATTGGGCGGCACCGACATACCGATAATAGGTGTCCCCAAGGCGCGCCATCACCTGATGCTCGATCAACCGCTGGCCTTTGTGACTGCATTGCGCAGCGTTCTTTCGCTATGGGAAACGACCTCGAAATAAGAGGAACGCGGCGCCAGAATTCAAGCCAGGCAGAGCGAGCGTTTCGGCCGCTAACCGGTAACTCGGCGAGCAGGCGCAGGTTAGCTGTACGGTCGCTTCGCAGATGCGGTAAGACAGGATAAATTGTCAATACTTGGCCGTATGGTAATACTTGCGAAGAGCTGCAATATCGCAAGAAAACAACATTGTTCGTGATTAAATCCAACCCCTCAACATTGTTCTTTACGCAAAGGTAAATTGCGAATACCGTTTACGGCAAGGTAAGCCTCTCAAACTTGCTTTCTGGATGTGGAACGGCCGGTTCGACCTCATCCGAAACCTGAAACAAGAGAGGCAGCCTGGGAGCGATTATAAGTACAAAAGTACTAGGGGGAGGATCGACATGAAAAGTAAAACCATTTGGTTGGCTGGTGCCGCGCTGTTGGCAATGCCGCAGGTTTCGAATGCACAGGAACTTGGCGCGGATGAGCAGGAGGCCAGCCGCGACAGTGTAACTAACAACGTAATCGTCGTCACCGCCCAGCGCCGGGCCCAGAGTTTGCAGGAAGTTCCGATTGCGGTGAGTGCTTTCGATGCCGAAGCACTCGAAAGCCAGCAGATCGAGAACGCTGCCGATCTTCAACTGACATTGCCGAATGTGTCCTTCGCCAAGGGGAACTTTACATCGTCGACATTCACGATCCGTGGCATCGGCGATCTTTGCGTAGGATCGACCTGCGATTCCGCGACGGCTATTCACGTCAATGGTTCGCCATTGTTCGGGACCAGACTGTTCGAAACCGAATTTTTCGATCTTGAACGGGTCGAGGTTCTCCGTGGGCCCCAGGGCACTTTGTTCGGAAGAAACGCGACGTCCGGCGTTGTAAATATCGTGACCGCGAAGCCGGAAATGTCCGGTTTCGATGCCGCGGCTGAGTTCGAGTACGGAAATTATAATAGCATTAAAGCACGCGGGATGGTCAACGTCCCTATCGGCGACACGATTGCCGCCCGGGTGGCCGGAATTTATATCAACCGCGATGGCTACACGACCAACCTTTTCGACGGCAATGACGTCGATGATCGCGACCTGTACGCGGTACGAGGTTCTCTGCGGTTTGAACCCGGTCCCGATACCACCATCGATCTCATGGGGTATTATTTCCGCGAAGAGGACACCCGGCTGCGCAATCAGAAACAGGCCTGCCAGCGTGATCCTATCGGGGTTCTTGGTTGCCTGAACAGCCGGCGGGATTTCGATATTACCAACGCCAATTCCACTCTTGGCGCCGTGCTTTCGTCATCTGAATTTCTGGCAATACAAGGTATTCCGGCAGTGCTGGGTCTAAGTAGCCTGTACGGACCGGACCCTTTTTCGGGCTTTGAAAAGTCGAGTGACACAAGAACTATCAATACGGCTTACACCCCGTTCTATTTTGCGGACGAGATGCAGTTTCAGGCACGTCTTGAACAGAATATCGGCGCGCTGACGGTGACGGCGACCGGACTGTATCAGGAAACCGAAGTCGATTCGCGGCAGGACTATTTCCTCGGGATACAAGACCGTTCCGGTTTTGCTCCGGCGCTCAACACTCTTGCATTTTTTGGTGCGAATGGATTGCCGACCGGTCTCGCGCCGCCGGCTCCAGCGTTCATACCGGGCTCTTCAGCCTATTTCTCGCCGATTGTAGATGCTCTCATCCCGAACGGACCTGACGGCGTACTATGCACATCTGACAATGACGACGGCAACAGGGGCGCTTTCGAAGGCAATGCGCTCTGTGGGGATACGCCTCTGTCATACGACAGATCGACCGAAAACCGCGAATCCTGGAGTGGGGAAATTTTGGTTTCCAGTGATTTCGACGGGTCGTTCAACTTCCTGCTCGGCGGTATCTATGCTGAGTCGAAGACGGCAGACAACAGCTATTACGTGAATTCCTTCGCGCTGGATTACGCAAGCGCGATACTGGGGGCGTTCGGATCGCTGTCGGCGGGTTTGCCGCCTTCCTATCTGGCAACGTCGATGTATCGGAACCATGCTCTGGAATCGAACCTCGAGAGCTTCGGAGTTTTCGGCGAGGTTTACTTCGACCTAACCGACCGGCTGACGTTTACTGGCGGGTTGCGTTATAATGACGACACAAAGGATGTAACGGCGCGGACCACCTTCGCCACCTTCCTAAACCCGCATTCCAACGATGGGGCTCCATTCGACTCGCCATTTGTGGGGACACTGGATGCCGATCCGGGAACGGAAGGCAATCAGCTCGCCCAGTTCCGGGAAGTGAGTTTCAGCGAGGTAACCGGACGCGCAGTTCTCGATTACGAGGTGTCGCCTGATAATTCGGTCTATGTGTCTTATTCGAGAGGCTACAAATCCGGCGGTATCAACCCGCCTCTGACCCCGATCTTTGCTGTGCCGGAAAGCTTCGGTTCGGAAACGATCGACGCGTTTGAAATCGGATCCAAAAACGTATTTGCCAATGGCGCACTGCAATTGAACGCCACCGGCTTTTACTACAAATATAGCGGCCTTCAACTGAGCCGGATCGTCGCCAGAACATCGGTGAACGATACTATCGATGCGGACATCTGGGGCGTGGAACTGGAATCCGTTATTCGCCCGGACCCGGACTGGCTGATAAACATGACTTTCAGCTATCTCAGTGCCGAAGTTGCTGGCGATCAGTTCTTCTCCAACCCGCGTGATCCCGGTGGTGGCGATCCCAATGCAGTGATCATCAAGGATATCAGCAACAGTTCCAACTGCGCGGTTACTGGGCCTGCCGGAGGGGTTGCTGATGCGTTTGTCACCGGGGTCAATGCAGCTCTTGGACTGCGTGGGCCCGAGGAGTTTCCGGCGGACGGAAACCTCCCATCGAGCGGTGCCTTTAGCATTTGCGACGTTTTGGCGAGCTCGGTTCCCGACAACAGTGGGATCGCAGTGCTTAGTCCGGGCGTAGAAGTGAATATCAACGGTAATACGCTGCCGCAGGCCCCGGAAATGAAGGTTTCGATGGGCGTGCAATACACGGCTGAGTTTGGCAACGGAATGACGCTTGTTCCGCGTGTCGATGTCGCCCTTACAGGGGCCCAATATGGCAGCATATTTAACGGCCGGATTAACCGGATAGAGCCCTTCGTACAGGCCAATGCTATCGTTCAGCTCAATAGCCGGGACGATCAGTGGTTCGTCAGAGGCTTCGTTCAGAATATCTTCGATAGCAATTCGGTGACCGGGCTATATGTCACAGACGCTTCGTCAGGGAACTTTACGAACATCTACACCCTAGACCCACGTCGATACGGTATTGCAGTGGGTATGGAGTTTTAAGACCACTCGCTGCATGGCGAGTACATTGCCGATGCCGTTATAAGAGAACGGTATCAGAGCAGTTTTTGATGTTGAGCGATTGGATGCGCCCCTTGCCAAGGCGCATCCAAAAGCCATAATCCTGAAATCGGTAAACCGTATATCTAGCCTTTGTGACGTAAGTACGGTCTACCCCAAAATATCAGGCGACTGTTCGGACAAGTAAGTTGGCCCCCGGCTTCCGGGTCGCAGGATGCCTCATGTTCGTCTTTTCCGAACGGCATCATGCATTTTCAAGCAGACGCTTTTCCGGTGCAAGATCGACCACGCAATCCTCGAGATCACGGGCCATGTATTCCAGGCTTCAGTTCGTCTTTTGTCGAGACCCGAACCGACCCTAAATCATAGTCCCAAATCCATGCTATCGGCGCCACTGGCGGGTAACTACAAACCCGAGCCGTACAGGGACGATCGCAAGCATCTGCGCAGACACATTAACGGGGGCGGCGGCTCTTGATGGCCACCGCCCCCGCTATGTGGGCTTTTGTCGGTCCGTATTGCAAATGCGCCGGACCGTTATGAAAACGGACGTCAGTCCTGTTTTACAGGTGCGCGATCCCAGAAACGAAGCTTGCCGCATGCTTCGATGAAATCCTTCGCACCGGTGTCTCCGGACACGTCGAAGAATCCGTCATCCATTTTTTCCCCGACGCTTACGGCTTCGAACAAAGGCATGACTTCCGGAACGTAAGCGATGAATTTTGCGTGGGCAAAGGCATCGGATACGAAGTCCTGACTGGGCTTGTCTTTCGCCATAGTTGTTGCGGTATCTTTCGCCATGACGATGGCAACTGCATCAAACATAACTGAAGGACCGCCGTCGATCTTCTCGTTTGCCTCCAGTTTCTTGCCATCGGACAGCTTCGCCCCGGCAACGTTCGGAGCAATGATCCCGACCATCGCACCGGCATCTTTCGCAGCATCCTGAAGCGCCTGTACAACCTTTGCATCAGCCCCTTCGGCAATATAAATCCCCAGTTTGCGCCCCTTGAACGAACCGGGTCCGTTTTTCAGGATCGACAATGCCGGACTTTCGGGAAGGTCGGTCCGGGGTTCACGGGCCAAAGGCACCTTGGGCGGCAACTCATCCAGTCCGAGCCCGTCACTCACTTCCTGCGCGAACGAAGCATCGACATGGCGCAGGTGTCCGACCATGCGTTTGCGAATATCCATCCGCTCCACCTTCGACAGTTCGAACACGAATGCATTCGCCATGTGCGTCTGTTCGGTTGGCGTCTGGCTGATATAGAACTGACGAGCCTGGCTGTAATGGTCGGCAAAGGTTTCACTACGGGTGCGCAGCTTGGGGCCGGTCACCGGCGCTTCATAACTGGTGAAGCCGTTCATTGGGCAGGCACGCGGCCCCCGATCTTCTTCTTTGCCATCACCCGTGCCCCAAGAGTTCGGCTCGTAATTCGCCCGACCCTTAGGGTTCGTCATCGCCATGTGACCATCCTGCTGAAAATGCCGAACTGGGCATCTTGGTGCATTGATGGGGATATGGGTAAAGTTCGGGCCGCCCAGACGCTTCAGCTGGGTGTCGAGGTAGGAGAAGTTGCGCCCCTGCAGCAATGGATCGTCGGTAAAATCGATGCCGGGCACGATATTCTGCGTACAGAACGCCACCTGTTCGGTTTCAGCGAAGAAATTATCGACATTGTTGTTCAGTGTCATTGTACCGATGATACGCACCGGCACCTGTTCTTCAGGAATGATTTTCGTAGAATCAAGCACATCGAACTCGAACTTTTCGGCGAATTCCTCGTCGAAAACCTGCACTCCCAGATCCCATTGGGGATAGTCGCCGGCGTCGATCGAATTCCACATATCGCGGCGATGGAAGTCGGGATCGGCTCCGTTGATTTTCAGTGCTTCGTTCCAGACTACCGATTGCAAACCCTGCTTCGGCTTCCAGTGGAACTTTACGAAGCTCGATTTTCCGTCCGCATTGATCAAACGGAATGTGTGAATGCCGAAGCCTTCCATAAAGCGCAGGCTGCGCGGAATGGTCCGGTCCGACATCTGCCACATCACCATGTGCATGGATTCCGGTGTCAGCGTCACGAAGTCCCAGAAATTGTCATGCGCGCTTTGCGCTTGGGGGAATCCCCGGTCCGGTGCCGGCTTCACGGCATGGATCAGATCGGGAAACTTGATCGCATCCTGGATAAAGAACACGGGAATGTTGTTGCCGACAATATCCCAGTTGCCTTCCTCGGTGTAGAACTTGACCGCGAATCCGCGCACATCACGCGCCAGATCGGGTGATCCCTTGTTTCCGGCCACGGTCGAAAACCGGGTGAAGACAGGCGTTTTCTTGCCCTTTTCGCCGCCCAGTACCCCCGCACGGGTCAGTTCGGGAATGGGGTCTGTCAGTTCAAACTCGCCATGTACTCCATATCCACGCGCATGCACGACGCGTTCCGGAATACGCTCATGATCGAAATGGAAGATTTTTTCGCGCGCAATATGGTCTTCGAGCAATTGCGGTCCACGCGCCCCGGCCTTTAGCCAGTTCTGGTCATCTGCAACCGCAACGCCTTGCGCGGTCGTCATCACATCCTCATCATTTTCAGGTTTCTGGTGGTTTACACCATTTTCGGATAGGTCAAAATCGTCAGCCATAGAATGGTTCCTTGCAGTCATTTTCCGATCGTCTACCGATGCCCGGCGGTTCAAATCGAAGTTCTCGAATAAATATAGATTCAGTACGTTACGCTCTGTCTCTGAACCTCAACGGCTATCGCCCTGATTGGTGCCGGATTACTTGCAGCGGAGGGCGCGCAGGTTTGTGCAGGTGCTCCGGAGCTTATTCCGAGACACTGTTTTCCAGCGACTTGATCGGCAGTTGCCCTGTGCGAGCAAAGCGGTTTGCCCTTCAGGCGGTACTCGGCTGGGGGGCAGGGCCGTTGTTGCTTCGATCCGGAGATTGTTGTGATCCCTGATCTTCATCAGCCTCATCACTACCCGGCTCCTTGCCGCCGAAGAACCATACATACAGCACCGGAACGACACCGAGCGTCAGGACCGTTCCCACCAGCAGACCAAAGGCGATCGCACACGCCATACCGTAGAACAGTACGTCCCGGCCGATGATCAGGGGCAGCAGGCCGAGTATCGTGGTTATGTTGGTCATCAAAATAGGGCGGAAGCGCCTCAGCGATGCTGTAATGACAGCGTCAGTTACGTTGTCTTCCTCTTCCCTTTCGATATCGCATCTGTCGACCAGCACGATCGCATTGTTGATGATGATCCCGATCAGCGCGAACAGGCCGAGGATGACCATGAAGCCGAAGTCTGCCCGCATGACATGCAACCCGATTGCCGCGCCGATGACAGAGAGCGGAAGGGTCAGCAGGATGATCCCGGTACGCTTGAACCCCCGGAACAGCGCGACCAGCATGATCACGATCAGTCCGATCATTGCGGGCACGCTGACGAACAGGGCGCCTGTGCCCTCGGCACTCTGAGCAATGATGCCGTCCCATTCGATAAAGTGACCCGGTGGCAGGCTCGCTTCCAGTTCGTCGAGCTGTTCCTGAATCATGGGCACAAGATCCTGCGGCGTGACCTCGGTCGGTCTGGCTTCGATAGTCAGGGTTTCAATCAGATCTTCGGTCTGGATGCGGCCCAGTTGCGGGCGTAGCGAAACTGTGGCGATCTGGCCGAGCTGGACGGGCCCGTCACGGCCGGTCAACGTGACCGCCTCGATCCGCCCTGGGTCGGAGCGTTCCCCTTCGGGTGCGCGCAACACTATGGGGACCAGATCGTCCCCATCGCGGAACTCGCCCGCAGGCTGGCCTGCGAAATACGCCGATAGCGCCTGCGAGACGTCCATCGAGGATACACCCGCCGCCCGCGCAGCGGCCTGATCCACCGAAACCCGGTATTGCAGGGACGGGCTTTCCCAATCGGAGGTAATGTCGATGGTGCCTTCGACATCGCGCAGAATGGCGGCCATTTTCTCGCCAGTTTCCAGCAGAACATCCCGGTCGGGACCGCGCACCTGAACCTGCGTGATGTTAGGGTCGCTGGGGCCAAGGAACATGCCCGCTATTCTAAGTCGTATGTCGGGAAATTGGGCCGCAAGATCGTTGCGCAGCGCTAGGACGCCTTCGTCGCGGGCCTCTGCGTCGATCGCGTTGATGACCATGAAACCACGGTTCGGGGCTGGATCGACGGGTGCCAGCGAAAGAACGAAGCGTGGGCCACCGAAACCCGAATAGGCAGCCACATTCTCGAAATCGGGATAACGCTCGTCATCATCAATGTACTGCGCAAGCTGCTGTATCCGGTCGTCCATTGCGGCGCTGGAGGTGCCGACCGGCATGTCGGCATAGATCAGGATTTGCGCCCGGTCGGATGCCGGGAAGAACTGTTGCGGCACGAACTGAAGCGAATACCCAGCCAGAACGAAGGCGCCGGCCATTGCTCCCATAAACAGCTTGCGATGATCCAGCGCCCAGCGCAGGCGATCTTCGTACCTGTCATTTGCCCACTCGAAAACCTGATCCACCTTGCGGCGAACCTTCCCCTGCGTTTCCTTGTCGGTCGGCTGTGCGAACCAGTAACACAGCGTCGGCGTTACCATCATCGCGATCAGCCAGGACGAGGAAAGTGCAATCAGGATGACGAGCGAAATGCTGCGGGTATATTCGCCCGAACCTTCCTCGGCCAACATCAGCGGAAGGAAGACGAGAACGGTCGTTACCGTCGATGCGAGGAGGGGCAGGGCAAGCTCTTTGCCTGTTTCGCCAATCGCATCGCGCCGGTCCACGCCCTGCGCCAGCCGGGTTTTAAAATCTTCGGCGATCACAATGCCGTTATCGACCAGCAGTCCCAGCGAAATAACGATCGTCGCAAGGCTCATACGCTCCAGCTTGATCTCGAAAATGCCCATCACGGCCAGCGTCACGAGAATCACAACAGGCACAATCGAGCCAACGATCAGACCGGTTCTGACGCCGAGGAACAGGATGACGACACCGAGCACGAGCGCCAGAGTCTGCAGGACGTTGAAACTGACACCATAGACCGCGTTTTCGACCTGATCGGCCTGCCACGTCATGTCGTTCAGTTCGACACCTGCGGGAAGAGCCTGCTTCAACTCGTCAATCGCCTCGCGTGCGCGCCCGGCGTAATTGATGACGCTTTCCTCGTCGAGCATCGAGATCGCGAAGACGATTGCCGGTTCGCCATTGAAATAAGCGGTTTGGGAAGGAGGATCGAGAAAACCCCGCCTGATCTCGGCATAGTCCCCTAGCCGTATCGGGCCGATATCCGGTCCGAGATCGAGATAGAGATTGGCGATCTCCTCCACACTGTCGAACGATCCAGAAGGCTGGATCGCAATGCGCCGGCTTTCGGTTTCGATTGTCCCGCCCGGTGCAACGGTATTCTGGGACCGCAGGGCCTGCGCGACTGCCGAGAGCGGCGCACCAAGCTGCGCCAGAGTGGCGTTGTCCATTTCGACATAGATACGCTCGTCTGGGCGCCCCAGAATATCGACCTCACGCGTACCGTCGATCATGTAAAGCCGGGTGCGGATATGCTCGGCGAGATCGCCCAGCTCGACCATGCCGAAACTATCGGATTGCAGAGCCATCGTGATAACAGAGACGTCGCCAAATTCGTCATTAACGAAAGGCTTTCGAGCGCCCTCGGGGAGCAAAGGCGTCGTTTCCTCGACCTTGTCTGCCAGTTCGTTCCACACCTGATCGAGATCGCTCGCAGAAAACTCGACCTCTGCATGGATGATCGATTGACCTTCCATTGAGGTCGCGCGCACCTCTTTCACATCGGGGATGGTCTTGATCGCTTCGGCAAGAGGCGTGGTGATAAGCTGTTCGACGCGGTTCGCCGCCAGACCCGGTTGACTGGTGGAAACGACTGCTTCGCGAATGGTTATCTGCGGATCTTCACGTGCAGGCAGCGTGAAATAGCTGATCGCGCCGTATATCATCGCCAACGCAACGGTAAGCAGTACCGCAGGGCGAAACCTGAAACCGATTTCGGAAAGTGTACTCATCGTGCGTAGCGCCGCGGACCGACACCCAGACGGGTGACTTGCTGGCCTTCGGACAGAAAGGCTGCACCTTTCGATACGATCATGTCGCCGCGCGATAGGCCAGAGAGGACGACCACCTCGTTTCCGATGGCTTTGCCAAGCCGAACCGGAGCCTTTTCAAGCTGCTTTGTGCGCGGCGATATCCGCCACACGAAACCACGATTTTCGCTCTCTGGCACGAGGGCGGTCAACGGCACTGTAATCGAAGCGGCATCCTGCCCGCCTTCTGTTCGATCGGGGCGATCCGGCAAGCTGACCTCTACGACCTGGCCAGCCTCCAGTTCGGGACTGTCCGCTGCCAGAACGGCCACGACTTCGAACGCTCCGGGTCCGCTCGCCCTGCTACCGATGTCGGTGATGCGGGCGGAACTTGCACTGCCATCACCCGATGACGGTGCAACGGTGACATCCTGTCCGGCCGACAGCCGGTCACGCTGGCGTTGCGGGACCGAGAATGTCACTTCCAGCTGGTTTCCATCCAGCTCATAGACGGCCTGTCCGGGGGATACCTGTGTACCCGGTTCGACAAGACGGCGGGCAATGCGGCCCGAATACGGCGCACGCAAACGTGTATCCGATAGCGATTCGCGCGCCACACCAAGCTGCGCTTCGTTTGCATCGGCAATGGCGGCCAGGCTGCCGCGCTGGGCACGCGCATTTTCAAGCCTTGCTTGCGAAGCAGCGCCTTCGGAGAACAGATATTGCTGCCGCTCCTCGTCCTGCCGCGCCAGATTGAGCCGTGCCCGACTTTCTGCGAGATTGGCCTGAGCGCCTGCAACTTCGAGCTGGTAGCTTGCAGGATCGAGCGATGCGATAACACTGCCCCGTCCGACCCGGTCCCCAAGATCGGCAGACATGCTTGCAATCGTGCCACCGACTTCGAAGCTCAATACCGTCCGGTTTTTGGCCTGCACCCGGCCCGGAACACTTGTTGCGATTTCCCTGTCGGAGCCCGCACCGATTTCGATCCATGCAACCGGTTTTGGCGGAGCTGGTTCATCCTTGCTGCTACAAGCGGCGAGCGCCAGCGACATGATTGCGAGGGCAACCAGCTTTCTTGAATATGGGATAGTCATCGGGGCTTTCTATTCAGTCGAAACGGGCACGGGTATGAGTGCGGGCGGCGGCGGAACAGCTTGCCAGCCACCCCCAAGCGCCGCGTATAGTTGCGCGAGTGTAAGCGTCGAATTGCGATAGGAAATCGCGCCATTGCGCAGTGCGTTGCTGTATGTGCGTTCGGCATCTTGCAGTTCGAACCGGTCGATGTCGCCGGCTTCGAAACGGATGCGCGACAGGCGCAGATTTTCCTGCGCAAGCGCAATCGTGCGCAGTGCGAGCGGACGCCCCTCGCGCGCAAGATCGTATTGCGCAATCGCTATTTCGGCTTCCTCGATCGCGGTCAGCGTGCCCTCTACATAAGCCAATGCGGCGGTGCGCCCTTCGGCCTGGGCCAATCGGATATCTGCCTGCACCCGTCCACCGTCGAGAATACGCCAGGACAGGAACGGCACGATTGAAAACCGTGTGCTATCCCCGGACAGCAATGTGCCGGGATCGATTGATGTGAAACCGCCTGATGCATTCAAGGCCAACTGGGGGAACAATTCGCCCTTCGCCACGCCGATTTCATAAGTTTGCGCAGCCAATTCGCGTTCCAGACGGGCAACGTCCGGGCGACGCTTGAGCAAATCTGCCCGGGTTCCTACGGGGATCTCGGGCAGTTCCAATAGCGGGGGCACTCTATCGGCCAAGGCAATTTCGCTTTCAGGCAAACGGCCGGTCAAAACGCCAAGTGATAGCGCATTGGCCTGAATTTCCGCTTCGACCCCCGGCAGCTGTTCTTCCAACCGGGCCAGTTCCGCTTCCACAAGGATGAGCTGCGCCCGCGAAATGGCGCCAGCCTTCAGACGCGTTTTCGCTAGATCGAGCTGGGTGCGTTGCGCCTCGATCCCGAGCAGCAATGCACGCTTTTCCTGCTGAAAGCCGGTCATGGTGAAATAGGTCGCGGCTGTTTCCGACGCGATCGCCAGACGTGCGCCGTTGGCTGCTGCGATGAGCAATTCGACCCGTGCATCGACAGCATCGATACGCCGCCGCGTCTGGCCCCACAGATCGACTTGCCAATTGAGCGATGCGCCCAGTGCGTATTGCTCGAACCGCCGCTCAAAACCCGGAAACAGAGCGATGCCCGGCTGGCTGTTCAGGCTCTGCTGAAGTACGGTAGCAGAGCTTTCTGTATCCACTACGGGGTAGCGGGCCGCCCGCGCGCCGATGCGGCGCGCATTGGCTTCCTCTATGCGTGACAGTCCCTGACGGATCGTTAGGTTGTTCTCCAGCGCCGTCTCGATCAGTCTGGCAAGTTCGGGATCGCCAAGATCACGCCACCATGCCACGAATTCTTCTTCTGCAACCGCTACATTGGCACGGTCGATCCAGTGCGTCTGCTCAGCAGGCAGCGGTTCACGAACATAGTCTCCGCCCACGGCCATGCACCCGGATAAAAGCATTCCGGTGAGTAGGATCGAGAAGCGCCGGGTGATAAAGCCTGCCCAGCTGGACATGTCGTTGTTCTGGTTCGCCAACTCTGTGCCTTTCATGAACTGCGTGGTTCAGGCCGCTGAACTATCGAGACAAGATATTCAACCGTTTTTACACCTGAGGATGGTTGTCGTAGGAGAGGGGTTCGTCACCCCGAGGGCCAGATTTCGATGAGCAACGATGAGACCAGAAGTATTATTGGAGTTCGCCTGAGTATTCACGAGAGAATTCTCGAAGCAGCGGTCGAGCAGTTCGCTGCGGATGGTTTCGATGGTACCAATATGGATGTGCTCGCGCGTACGGCCGGGGTCGCCAAGCCGACGATCTACAATCACTTCAAGGACAAGGCTACGCTGTATCTGGCGTCGATAGAGCATATGCTAGGGCGTAATCGTGCCACGATTGCCAGTCCGTCATTTGCTCGTCTTGCCGCCCGTGAAGGTCTTCTGAAAGTGGCGCATGAACTGACCTGGCTGTTCGGCCGGGACGATGACATGCTCATGTTTTGCAAGATGTGCATCGCCGGAAACGACCGATTCCAGACAGCTACAGACACGTTCCTTCGTAACGGTCCGTGGCGCGGAACCGACGAGATCGCGTCCTTGCTTCGTGTCTGGCATGAACGCGGCGAATTGCATATCGACCGTCCGAGCTTCGCAGCAAGGCAATTGAGCGAATTGTGCAAAACCGACATTTTCGATGCACGGCTGTTCGGAGCACCAGCCCTCGCAACCGAAGAGGAATGCCGCTTCACGGCGGTTGAAGCCGTCGAAACATTTCTTGCGCGTTACGGGTGCAAGATGACGGGGGGCTAGAGATGCACTGTGGTCAGGCGTTAAAAGTAGGACCAAGCCACAATTTGAAACCGCCATCGAAAATGGCACTAATAACAGGACGAACCATGATTAATCTCAAATATGCAATGCTGCCTGCCGTTTTGCTCTCATTGTCGGCTTGCGACAGCGAAGCCGAACAAAAAGCCGATGCTACAGAAGACCGTATTGAACAGCAGGCAGACGCAAGTGCAGCGGCCGCGGGAAGCGAGATTGCAGCGCTTGGATTGAACGAAGCGCAACTGCTGGATGCCGATCTGATGGCCGCCGACGGAACGGATATGGGCGATATTGAACAGGTTCGCAGGAATGCCGCAGGCGATGTCGAAGGTTTTCTGGTCGAATTGGAAGATAACGATCCCGACCGCTATGTCGTGGTTATGCTGGACGGTCTGACGACGCGCGCCGATGGCGACGATACCGATCTGCAGACCACCATGACGGCGGTAGAGATTGCCGCTTTGCCGGACGCTCAATTGGAAACCATGTAACTCATAGATTACAGGCGGACTATTTGGGGCGGCACGATCAAATATGACAACCAGAAGGGCGAACTGGGATCAGTTCGCCCTTCGATCGGTTCTATCGGAAGCGGACAATGAGCTCAGCCATATCCCGAACCCGGCAATGGGCTCTCCTCGCCAAGCGTGAGTTGCCGTGGCGGTATATTTTCTCAATCGGCTTGGTTGCGCTGTTCGGACTGCTGGTTGTTGAATTATGGCAGGAAATTGCCGAAGGGGATGCACGGCAACTGGACCGGGACATATTGCTCCTGTTTCGCCAATCCGAAAATCTGGATCAGGTGATCGGTCCATCATGGCTCGAACAGACCCTGGTCGACATCACCACGCTCGGCAGTGCAACCATGCTGACGCTAATGACCGTCGGAAGTGCCGGCCTGATGGCAGTCAGAGGCACTTACCGCGTGTCCGCAATACTGATCGGCGCGATTGTATCCGGCAGCATTCTGGTGGCTATTTTCAAGGATTTTCTGGAAAGGCCGCGGCCCGATCTGGTCCATCATCTTGTAAGCGAAACCAGCATGAGCTTTCCCAGCGGTCATGCAGCCAACTCCGCAATCGCATACCTGACCATTGCCGTGCTGTTTATCCGGTTTGAACGGCATCTTGGCACGCGACTGTTTGTTATAGCCATGGCAGCGCTGATAGTGCTCGCTATAGGTATCTCCCGCGTCGCATTGGGCGTTCACTGGCCGAGCGATGTTCTGGCTGGCTGGTTGCTGGGCACCGGATGGGCATGCTTCTGGGCGCTGATTGTCAAATTGCCTGTTGCGAATGTTCCGGACAGCTTGCCAGTCGAAGAAAATTAAGCAAAATCAACAGAGGACGATCACAAAAGCCACTGAATGGGCAGCCAGCCCATGATGCGTACCGCCGCGCGCTCAAGCATGGTCGAGTTCGGATCGCGCCGATGGAACTGGACTGTACCGTCGCTATCTTCCTCTCTCCATCGCAGATTGCCATTGCGCAATGTCACGGCATAGCTTCTTGCCGGCAGTTCACGATCGAACTCATCGTGCATCTCGTCAGCCATCGCTTCACTATCGATCACAATTCCCATTTCCGTATTCAGCCGAACGGAACGCGGGTCGAAATTGAAGGAGCCGATGTAACGGCGCTTTCGATCTTTCGCGAAACTCTTTGCATGTAGGCTCGCGCCCTTCGACCCGGTCAGGCCAGAATCCGTGCGTTTCGAATTCGGCGACGCGGCGGCTTTCAATTCGTAGAGTTCCACGCCGTTCTTCAGCAGACGCTTGCGAAATTTAGCGTATCCGGCGTGCACAGGCAGCACATCCGTCGCTTCCATCGCATTGGTCAGGATACGCACGCGCACACCGCTTTTGGCCATAGCGATGAATTGGTCGGTACCTTTTTTGCCAGGCACGAAATAAGGCGAGACGACATCGATTTTGCGCGTGATCGTATCAAGAAGGCTCTCTAACTGCCCCACGAGCAACTGGTCGTCCAAAGCCATGCCCAGTGTCTTGAAGGGCGGGTCGCTGACCAATGTGCCCTTTGCCCATTCCAGGGGAAGCGTTCCGTCGACGAGGCTGTTTACCGTATCGCTTAGTTCGATACGGTTCTCGTACTCCTCGTGTTGCGCGCTACTCGATATGCGCTCCAGCGCAGCTGCCAAGGCGTCAGTTGTGCCATTCGCGTCTACGATGCGTTCTATGGGGCAGGCGGACTTGCTGTTCCAATACCGCGCAAAGTCGTTGGATATATCCTGTACCACTGCCCCTACAGTCAAAAGATCGAGATCGACGAACGACACATCCGAACCAGCGTCGAAATATTCGTCGCCGATATTGCGCCCCCCTCCAATCGTTGCCACCCCGTCGACCGTAAAAGACTTGTTGTGCATTCGCCGGTTGAGCCGGAGGAAGTCGAAGACATAACCCAAAGGCTTGAAGCGCCGCACGGTAAAGGGGTTATAAATTCGAACGTCCAGATTGGGGTGTCTGTTCAGCTCGGCCAGAATGGAATCGAGGCCACTGATTCCATTGTCGTCCAGCAAAAGCCGTACCTTCACCCCGCGGTCCGCAGCTTTCTTCAAAGCGTCGAGCAGCAGCAATCCTGTAAGATCATTGTGCCAGATATAATATTGCGCATCGATGGTATGCCTTGCGGAGCGTGCAAAGATGATCCTGGCCGCAAACGCCGCCACGCCATCAGACAGGGTTGCGAACCCGGAACGACCTGTATGTAGTTTCGCCAAGTCACGCAAACCATCCGCCAGAGGGCCTGTTTCAGCGGCCTTTCGCGCAGCGCCTATTGTGCGTTTTTCGAATGACGGCCGGGGGAAGAGCAGTCGTAGTGCGATAACAGCCAGTCCGATAATGCCCGATATAGCAGCGAGAATATGCCACTCCGTCATAACCGGTCCGTTCCAGCTGCGGGGCCAAGTGGAACGCCTACCCAGCCTTTTATGCGGCGCATGGATGCGACCGTGCGAACGGTTTCGATAGTCAAATCGCTATCGGCGAGTTCGTCGGCCAGGTCTGTCCAACGCTCCATATCAGGCACCAGAAAACGCACGAGGAAATCGTAGTTTCCGCTGACCTGAAACGCTTCGATGGCTTCCGGCATATCCAGTAGCGTTTGTTCAATCCGGCGTGTGGTTGCCAAATGGTGCCCGGACACAGTCAATTCCGCAAACATGGTCAAATTCGATCCGAGTTTTGCCGGATCGACTTGGGCTTTATAACCCGTAATCACTTCGGCGCGTTCAAGCCGCCGGACGCGGGCGAGACAGGCGCTTGGCGATAGAGAAACCAGTTCCGACAAACGCCGGTTCGATATGCGGCCATTGGGCTGCAGAACATCAAGTATTTTACGGTCCATCGCGTCAATCGACGTGTTCTGCTGCACTGCGATAGCCTTTCCGTAGAATCTGCGGCGCGGTCCCTGAACTTCAGTGAGAAATGCGCGTTCCAGACAGGTATATCCTCTGTTTGAATACACCGCAGATTCAGCGTCCACATCTCTTTTCAAGTTCTCGCACACCGACCGCGGAAAGGTCCAGCGTGTCCTCCAACCGTTCGATTTCACGTTTTGTGCCGGAACTGTCGCTGTTTGCGGCATCCGTCCTGTGGGGTGCGAGCTTTCTGGCGACCAAAGCCGGGATGCAATATATTGGGCCGCTCGGGTTCGTGGGCTTGCGGTATCTCGCCGCGACAATGGCATTCGTTGCACTTTTCCCGCGCGTACTACGTTGTGCTGGGCGCGCTCATCATCCTCTCAGGCGTCGTGATCGCGTCGATTCCGCGTTTGGCTTTTGGTGGCCCCGGTCTTCTATCGTTCTGGGCTGCACGCGGCCGAGCCGTTACAATGGGCCGATTATCGCGTAAGCCTGCCCCATGAATGACGTGTCTCTAAAATCGCAGGGCTTACAGGTTACAATGAATAAAGACAGGCGTATATCAGCCTTGCTCCTCAACCGTTTTGTTCAGTTATGCATGGCTGTGATACTGGCAATCGGTATCTGCGCCGCGCAGCCAGCGTCGGCCCAGCTGGTGCCGTCAACGGATAGCGAGACGGCGACCGATGCCCCCGTGGCTGCCGATCCTTTCGAGCGGCAGACCCCGCGCAGCAGCATCACCGCCTTACTTAGCGCACTTGCAGCAGACGATTACGAGCGCGCTGCGCATTATTTTCCCGGTATTGCCGATCCGTCTGCCGCATCAGGCCCGGATGCCGATGACACTGATGATACTGCAACCGCTACGATCGAACCCGACGAGGCCTCTAGTAATAGATCGAACACTGGGGCGGAGCTGGCGCGCAAGCTTAAGCTGGCACTGAACTCTGACGGAAAGCTGCTGCCATTTGCGGCATTATCGAATGATCCGAAGGGTAATTACAATGATGGCAATCCGACGGTCGAAGAGGTCGGAACGATCCGGGTTGGCGATCAGACCGAGCCTATTCTGCTTAAACTAAGTGAGAATATGCAGTCCGGTCAGATGGAGTGGCGCATTGCCGCAGAAACTGCCGACACTCTTGCAGAATGGGAGCCCAGCGCGGCAGTGGTGAATGCGGAAACTACTTCCGAAAATCAGATTGCCGGCGCGCCGATTATGGATTGGGTGCAGCTGATCGGCCTAGCGCTGATCCTGTTTTTCGGATTGCGCTTGCTCGCTGCTGCCGGGCTCACTGTCCTGCGCCGGGCTATCTCCGAACACGACAGCAATATCGTCTATCGAACCGCTCACGCCGCCCTTCCGCCGCTCGCGCTATATGGCGCCGTTGTCGCTTTCTTTTTCATCGCGACCGATCTGCATGTCAGTATTGTGGCGCGCCAGACCTTACTTCGCGTGGCGGGTATTGCCGCCTGGGTATCACTGGGATGGTTCCTCCTGAGACTGATCGACGCCGCGTCGCGCATCATGACCGAGCGGATGGAGCGGGCCGAGCGCCGTCAAGCAGCATCGATTGTCACTCTCCTGCGCCGTGCAGCAAAGCTGTTTCTTTTGGTGATCGTTGCCATCGCCATATTCGATACCTTCGGCGTCGACGTTACGACTGGTATCGCAGCGCTGGGTATTGGTGGCCTCGCTCTGGCGCTGGGCGCACAAAAGACAATCGAAAATGTGGTCGGATCTGTGACGATAATTGCGGATCGGCCGGTTCAAGTCGGCGATGCTGCACAGATCGGCGAAGTCTTTGGCGTGGTCGAAGATATCGGCTTGCGATCGACCCGAGTGCGCACGCTTGATCGCACACTGGTCACTATTCCGAACGGTTATCTGGCTTCCGAACGGATCGAAAATTACGCCGAGCGCGACCGGTTCCTCTTCCGACATACGATTGGAGTGACATACGATACCGAGGCGCGGATGATGCAGAAGGTTCTCGAGGAAATGCGCCAGATTCTGGCGGAAAACGACAACGTGATCGAAGATGAAGCGCGCGTCCGATTCATCGGTTTCGGGGATAGCTCGCTGAATATCGAAGTATACGCCTATTTCCGCACTCGCACTTTCTCTGAATCGTTGGCCATGCAAGAGGATCTGCTGCTGTCTTTCATGGATAAACTGGATTCATTGGGTGTGAACATTGCGTTCCCGACACGCACGGTAATCATGGAAAATACGGTCGGTGCACGTGAAAACGCCGCTTTGTCGAACGAAGCGCGCTAGTATGTCAGCGTCTAGCGAACGCCAAGCTGGCGCGGTTTGCGTGGCGAATAAGCCTGCTACGGACAGAAGCTGTCAACGCCGACTCTACCGTATAGGTCGCATGCTCGGCGCACATCGTCGTGCATGCGCAAAAACGCGGCTCAGCTCTAATGCCAGCTGGAGACCACTCAACCTGCGCCCATCATAACCTTGATTGAAGTTGCAAGGTCAATAACACTGCAGTTGCCGCTGGCGATACATCTTGCAACACCCTATCGGTTATCACGGTCCGCCCAATAGCTGTGGCGGACCCAGCAGCAAAACTGTTGGTACTGGATTGTAGGAATTGAGGGTCTCTAATGCCTGAGGTTAACGGTGGCTCAAAGGAGCGGGTCAGGCTGTCGAAAGAGAGCTGGTTGAGTCATACATTGACGAAAATTGGAGAAATCGGGGTCGCCAACATTCAAGTCGAATCTCTTGCAAAAGAACTCAATGTGACAAAGGGTAGTTTTTATTGGCATTTCCAAAATAGAGATGCACTTCTTTCGGAAACACTTGAGTATTGGTACAAGTCTGCAACGAAAGCAATTGGTCTGGCTGCGCAACGCAATTTTGACGAGCCCGTAGATCGGTTGCGATATTTTTTCACTCTCGCATTTAATCGTCGGCCAGACGTGCCGGGAGGCCCCATCGAACGGGCGTTACACGAATGGGCACGGATGTCCGAAATCGCCGAGCAAACCACGAGACAGGTGGATGAAGATCGGGTCAGCTTGATCGCGGATGCTTATGCCGAGTTAGGTATGAAGGAAGATCAGGCCCGTCAAACAGCAACGATGGCTCTTGCCCAAATAACTGGGCTGAATATACTTTCTCGTTCCAAGGGAAAACGCTGCCAGACCCAGGACGCCAAGGCGTTTCTGGAAGTCTATCTGTCAGCAACTGTGAAGTAGGTTTTGGCGTTTCATGATGCCGCACAAAACCTCGGTCAAGTTGCTGCAATGCTCAAATAGGTAGGATGCTCCCCAGCAGATAATGTAGTTCTATTAATTGTTATCAATGAAAGGCGGCGCAATATAGCTTTCGTATATTGCGCCGCCCATTCCATTAGAACCGGAGTTCTACGCTTGCTCCTACTTCACGTGGACGCTCGTAAATAATGTAAGCGCCGAGCGGTCCGGGCGAAATTTGCTGGGCCACTGCTTCGTCAGTAAGATTCTTGGCAAAGATACGGAAGGTAAGATCATCATCCGGGCTGGTCCAGCCGATCTCAGCGGTCACGAGTTCATAAGAATCCTGACCGAACGTATTGAGGTAGTCATAATAGACCGTGCTCGAATGGAACACGTTACCACCGAGGAAGGCTTGCCCATCGAATGCGTCAAACGTGTAGCGGCCGCCGAGCGTCAGAGTAAACTCGGGTGTGCGGACCAACTGCTTACCAGAGGCATCGCCGGACGAAACCATGTTTCCGCCGCCTTCTAGCGGAATAAATGCCTGCGCGCCGAGGAATTCTTCATACTCAGCGTGCGTATAGGCAGCGGCCGCACGCAAATTGAGGCCAGCGAAAGGTTCTACCGAAAGCTCCAACTCACCGCCGTAGATCTCTGCACTGGCAGCATTCTGCAGGATGAATGTGTTGTCGTTCGCCCGAGCATTCACTTGCAGGTTGTCGTAGTTGTAATAGTAAGTTGCAAGGTTCGCCCGCAGCCATGGCAGCGGATCGGATTTCACGCCGAATTCAAACGCCTTGATCGTTTCAGGTTCCACCGCTTCATTCGAAGTACCGAATGTGTTGAAGGTGCCGCTTTTGAAGCCGGTACCATAAGTAGCGTAAACGTTCAGATCGGGCGTGGCTTGATACTGAAGCGCCATGCGATACGTGAATTTGTCGAAATCTTCTTCAGCATCCGTGAACAGCTGGTTGCCGTTGATCCTCTGCGAAAATTTCCGCGTTTCCGTGGTGTAGCGACCACCCAGTGTAAACGAGAGGCTCGGCGTTAGTTCATAGGTGCCTTCGACAAAACCAGCGATTGACGTATTCTTGACTTCCGGCTCGATCAGGATTTCCGTGATCGGAGTTGTGACATCCCGGCGATTGATCAGGGTGAGCGGCTGCTCACCTTCCAGCTGGTAGTAATAGAGACCAGCTGTCCAGCTTAGAGCGCTGCCATTGTCCGACAGCAGCCTCAATTCCTGGGTAAAAGTATCGGGCTTAACCCGCATGTTGGTTTCGCCGAGATGGATATTGGTGCCATCTGAATCAGCGACCTGATGCACACGCGTGCGCATATAGGAGCTTGTCGATTCCAGAATGACCCCGTTCAGATCGAGCTGTCCTTTAAGGGCGATGTCCAGCCGGGTGAATTCGGAAAGGCCAGGCGTACCGAAGGCATCGTTTGAAATTTCCCAAGGTTCGTCAGGAAGAATAGCGCCATCGAATTGCGCGCCCAACGTGTTCCCCTCGAACGGCTGACCAGTCGCCGCAGTTTCATCGTGCGTGTCGACATATGCGACTGTCAGGACGAACTCGGCCGTATCGCTTGGCTGGAACAGCAGCTTCGAACGGATCGAGGCGATTTCGGTATCGCCCACGGTGCCACCGTTCAACAGGTCTGTGGCGTAGCCATCCTGATTGCGGTACAGCACTGCAAGATCAGCGGCGATCGTATCGGTCAAGCCAGCAGTGGCATAGGCACGGACGTCGAAATTGTTCGCATCCTCGCGCAAGCGGCCCCAGCTACCCTTGAAGCGGGCACGCGGCGTGAATTCGGGGTCCGGGGTCACGACATTGACCAGGCCACCCGTTGCGTTACGGCCAAATACCGTACCCTGCGGCCCACGTAGAACCTCGACGCGCTCGATTTCGACAAGGTCGATCTGGGTCGAATAGGGATCGCCCTGGTAAACGCCGTCGACATAGACGGCGACGTTTGATTCATCGCCTACAGAGGTGCCGCTCGAACCGACACCGCGGATGCTGGGCTGCATCACATTCTGGTTGCGGCCGCCGGTAAAGCCGGGAACAACCTGACTCAAAGACCGGACCTGCTCGACACCGGCTGTAGTTAACGTTTCCGACGACAAGGCGGTAACCGCCACGGGTACTTCCTGCAGGCTTTCTTCGCGGCGAGTGGCCGTTACGATGATAACGCCATCTGACCCGCCAGCATTTGTTGCCGCAGTTGGTCTTGCTTCATTTGTCTGGTCGTCAAGGCCTCCAGCGGTATTCTGTGCGTTGGCCACAGCCGGGGAGACAAGGAACGGTAGCACCGCTCCTGTCGTCAATAATATATTTTTCACGTTTTTCCTCCACTTACTACTTTAAATCAATGTTTTAGATCTGCGTCCCGGATATTATTGCGCTTCTGCATGAACTGCCCGGCCATCTCTCCCAGCCGCTTCTTATCCGGCTTGCGGGCAGGAGTTTTGGGAAGTTCGTCAAGCACAACGATGGCTTGAGGAATCTTGTAACTGGTGAGATGTTCGGCGCAGTGGTCCAACAGCTTTTCTTCGGTCACACCTGCGTCCGGCGCGGCGGCCACGAAGGCGAACGGCGCCTCTCCCTTGCGATCATCCACCACAGAAACCACTGCAGCGTCCGAAACCTCGGGAATTAGGGAAAGGACGTCTTCGATCTCACTTGGATATACGTTGAAGCCGGCAACGATCAGCATGTCCTTCTTGCGGTCGACTATCACCAGAAAGCCGTCCGGGGTCATGGAGCCTATGTCGCCGGTGGGCAGCCAACCGTATTCAGCAACGGGGGGCAGCCCCATATAGTGGTCGATCACTCGCTCGCCGCGGATTAGTATCTCGCCATTCTCGTTTGCGGGCAGTCGCTTGCCACTATCGTCGAGTGAGGCAATGGCCACTTCAATACCTGGCAGGGGAAGTCCGGCGGTCCCGTATTGATGCGAGCCATCCAGTGGCTGCGCAGTCAGCGGGCCGCCCTCGGTCATGCCGAACGCCTCCAGGATCGGCAGGCCGGTCTTGGCCTCCCAGCGCGTCAGGGTTTGCCGGGAAAAGACCGAGCCTCCTCCTGGGCACAGCCACAGGGCCGAAAGATCCGCATCCGGGGCGGCGAGCAGTCCCTGATAAATCGCTGCGGGACCGCCGCTGAACACGCTGACCCGATGATCTTCCATCAGGCCCGCAACCACATCCGGTTGAAAGCGGGGGACAACTATAAGGGGCGATCGGCCATACACAGGATTGAAGCAGCCCATGTGTACGCCCCACACATGGCTGACTGGCGCGACATTGAGCCACATTTCTTCGTGCACTCGCGTCGGCCAGGCGGTGTTCATTCCTTTAATGACACCCATTTCCGACCGATGGTTGCGCCGCACACCTTTGGGCACGCCGGTCGATCCTCCGGTGAACATTATGATACAGGGGCTGTCGCCGGTGATTTCAACTTCTGGCCGGTTGGACGGAGTTTCCAGTAATTGCTCGATTGTGACGCCGCCTTCGCCCACGGTAATCAGTGGTATGTCGGCATTGCCGGCCGCCTCTCCGGCCACCTTTGAATTACCCTTCTCGGCCAGAACCAGATCGGGCGGCGCTATTTCGAAAAGCGTACTCAGTTCGCGCGAAGTATATTCGGCGTTGGCCATCGAGATTTCTGCACCGGCGCTCAACGCGGCATAGATAGCAATATTCGCCTCGATCGAATTCGGAATGTAGATCGCAACGCGTCCCCCAGGCGGTACAATTTCACCGATCCTCGCCGCAAGGCTGGCCACCGCGTCGCCAAACTGGGCGTAGGAAAGCCTTCTGCCGCCTTCGATCAGGGCGGCTTGATCCGGACACGCATCTACGGTGTCCCAGAACATGGTTACGACATCGGAATATTCCTTCCGGGTAAAAGCCGGATCGCCTTCACTAAGGCGACGAAGTATCTCGGATCGGGTTTTTGATTCATGCATAGAGCACCATGTTCGGCGAAAGCTGGGTTGAGGGCGGATTATAGCGCGCTTGCGCTTGCTTGCGGCGCGGTCAGTTAATGCGCAGGAAACCTCGGACTTGTTCGAGGAACTGGTCCTCGCGCTCCAGCTGCACCCAGTGGCCACACTGGCCAAAGACGTGCATTTCCGAACGCTTGATATGCTCGTGCATCCGCACAGCGACATGCAGCGGGATCATTTTGTCTTCCCGCCCATGAAGGATCAGCACCGGCGCGTCGATCGCATCGAGCTGCTGCAACGGGATGCCCTTTACAATACGGGGGCCCTTGGCCTTCTCTTCTTCGCCGGGTTGCAGCTTGCGGATGGTTTCTTTTCCACTGGCAATTTCGGCGACGCGCAGGCGCGCAGCAACAGCTTCGTCTGTAACGAATGAAGGATCGTAGGGAAATGCCTGCATCATTGCGCGCATGGCATCCATGCTGGGTTCGAAGCTTCGGCTGCTTGCAAGCCCCTGGGTCTGCTCGAACTCACCAGCAGGCGTTCCCATGAGGATCAGCGAGCGCACCTTGTCGGCATGGAAAGCCATCATTCCCAGCGCGAGCGCACCGCCAAAGCTGTTGCCGACCAGCGTCACACGCTCAAGACCCATAGCCTCGATAAAGCCCGCCAGATGGCGGGTCCACAGCTTGATTCCGGGCTTTTCGCCTTCGGGTAGGGGAGTAAAGCCGAAGCCTACGATATCGGGAGCCAGAACGCGATGTGTCTCGCCAAGACGAGGCAGGATCCCTCGCCAGTTCTGCCACGCAGTAACGCCCGGACCCGAGCCGTGGAGCAGAATTACCGGATCGCCTTCACCATATTCGTGATAATTTGTCTGGATACCGCCCACGTCAATCGAATTCCCGATATCTGGAAGCTCCGCGTTACCGGTCATGTCTCTCTCCCCTCCAAGCGTATTATCAAATTCTTATGGATATGTGTTGCGAGGGCACCCCTGTAATGTCAATACGTGAGAGTATGGTTAGCCAAAATGGGGTGGACCAATAATCAGTGGGTGAGAAAATGACAGGCAATCTATCAGGACAGACGGTACTTATAACAGGGGCAGCTTCGGGCATTGGAGAGGCCGTTGCTCTACGCTTCGTGAAAGATGGAGCAAATGTGGTGGCTCTGGATCGCAATGCGGATGCACTTGCCGGTCTGGCCGATCGTCTGGGTGATCGGTGTGCGGTCTTGGCAGGTGATTGCACCGAGGCCGATATCTGCAAGCAGGGGGTCGCGCTGGCGTTGGAGAGATTCGGCAAGCTGGACTGTGTTGTTGCCAATGCGGGGGTATATGACTGGTATAAACGGATAGACCGGATGGAGGTGGCCGATATGCAGGCCGCGTTCGAGGAACTGTTCCGCATCAACGTACTTTCCACCTTGTTGATTGCGCGGTGCTCCATAGAGGCGCTGCGCAAATCGGGCGGCTCTCTTATCGTCAGCTGTTCCAATGCCAGTTTCAGGGCCGGCGGAGGCGGCACGTTATATACAGCCAGCAAATTCGCACTGCGCGGCATCGTTTATCAGCTGGCTTATGAATGGGCACCGGATGTGCGTGTAAACGGTGTTGCTCCCGGCGGAACAATAACCGGCCTCTCTGGCCTTGACGCACTGGAAAGCTCCTCGCGCCGGCTCGATTCCGAAAACCGGACCGTCGAAATGGTGGCCAAGGCATCACCGCTTAAGCGAGCCGCAGAGGCAGAGGATCATGCCGGATGTTACGCCCTGCTTGCATCGCGGCGCGACGGGAAGAACCTGAACGGAACCATTCTGGTAAGCGACGGCGGGCTCAGTTCGAGAATGGGATAGGCATCACTGCCTGACGCCAAACAGGAGTTATGTGCAGGTGATCTAGGGGACTCGAAGGAGAGCGGAGACTGCTTCTGCCGCCTCGGTCATGCGCGGCAGGAACGTAAGTAACCTCTCCTCCACCTCCTCGAAGTTCCCATTCTTGCAGACTTCCGTCACCGATAGTGCTGCCATCAACCGCCCGGTTGGGTCATATATCGGCGCTGCAAGGCAACGCAGTTCGGGATACATTTCGCCCCTGTCTAACGCCCAGCCCTGCCCCCGCACCTGATCCACCTCAAGCCGCAGGGCATCGGCGTCGGAAATGGTAGTTGGCGTTAGCGGCACGAAATCGCCCGGAGACAGATATTCCTCCAGCTGATCTTGCGCCAGCTGGGCCAGCAACACTTTGCCAATCCCGGTGCAATAAGCCTCCAGTTCGGTCATTTCCTGGGAGGGAGGACGCAAATATCCAGCTTCGACCTTCACGAGGTAGCGAACCAGATTGTCCCGAAAAACGCCCAGATGGGCGGTGCGCTTGCAGGCTTTGGCAAGGTCCGCGATTATGGGACGGGTAGCGCTGGTCAAGATGGGATCGAGGTCAGCACGCGCCCCCAGCTCCATACTGGCGATACCGAGTAAGTAGCGACCCCGCCCGTGCCGCAACACGTATTTGCGCGCCACAAGGGGGCGCAGCAGCCGGTGAACGGTCGAAAGCGGAATGCCGGAGGCTGCGGATATTTCCTTCACCGTCATAGGGGATGATGAAAGGCACTCAAACAGGTCGAGCATTCGCTCGGCAACCGACGTTCCTCCGCCCTCATCCAATTCGGCGCTTTCTCTCACAGGGTGAGGCTCTAGGCCAAATAAGCGGGCGGTCAAGGCTGGTGGAAAACGGATAGCTGCCCCAATGTTCTGAAGAACGATCAATCGCACTGCTTCCAGCGGAGTGAAGATTTATGAACTCATCCAATTTTGGCTGATGACGCACTAATGAGTGGTCGAGCAGAGTGGGTGACAAAGCACTGACTGAATAATCAAGCAGTCGTTTGGGAGAGCTTCAGATAATGACAATTGAACCTTCGATCATCACTTCATTGGGCGATGAGCTTTACGACGCTCTGATTGCCGGTGAGACGATACCAAATCTCCGGGTCCGCAACCCGGACATCGATATTGCCGATGCCTACCGCATACAGGAACGCATGATCACCCGCCGACTGGAAGCCGGTGAGAAGATTATCGGCAAGAAAATCGGGGTCACATCCGAGGTGGTGCAGGAAATGATCGGGGTCTTTGAACCCGATTTCGGCCAGCTGACCGATGCCATGCTGGTTTCAGATGATGCCACGGTAGAGCGTAAGTCGCTTATCCAGCCCAAGGCCGAGGGCGAGATTGCTTTCATCTTGAAACACGACCTGACAGGGCCGGGTGTGACAGCGGCAGATGTTCTGGAGGCGACCGAATATGTCACCGCCTGTTTCGAGATCGTCGACAGCCGTATTCGCGATTGGGACATCCAGATTCAGGACACTGTTGCTGACAATGCTTCATGCGGAATTTTCGCTATCGGCACACAAAAGGTCGATCCGCGCGACATTGATCTAGCCAGCGTGGCAATGAAAATCGACTGCAACGGAACCGAGGTTTCAAACGGTGTTGGTGCCGCAGTCCAAGGCTCGCCGCTTAACTCGGTCGCTTGGCTCGCCAATACGCTGGGCCGCTTGGGTATGCCGTTCAAAGCTGGCGAAATTATCCTTTCTGGCGCGCTTGGCCCGATGGTCGAAATATCTGCCGGCGATACGCTTCAGCTCAGCCTTAGTGATGGTCTGGGAACCTGCCGGCTAACTTTCACCTAAGCCGTCCGTGCAGGGATCAGGGGCCACGAACAGGCGATGAAATACTCCGCCAAGCTCAATTCAACCGAAAGAAGAAGAGATGGATAAAATCAAATGCGCAATAATCGGGCCAGGAAATATCGGCACCGATCTTCTATATAAACTGCTGCGTTCCGAAGTCCTCGAACCCGTCTGGATGGTGGGCATCGAGGCCGGGTCCGAAGGTCTGGCCCGCGCGAAGGAATTCGGGCTCAAGACCACTGCAGAAGGGGTCGACGGGCTGGTTCCCCATGTGATTGAAGATGGCGTTCAGATCGCGTTCGATGCGACCTCGGCCTATGTTCACGCAGAAAACAGCCGCAAGCTCAATGAACTTGGCGTGTTGATGATCGATCTGACGCCGGCGGCCATCGGCCCGCTGTGCGTCCCGCCGATTAATCTCAAAGACCTTGCCGGGCGCAAAACGATGAACGTCAACATGGTTACCTGCGCCGGACAGGCCACCATCCCGATGGTCGCCGCAGTCAGCAGCGTGCAGAAGGTGGACTATGCCGAAATCATCGCCACCGTCGCTTCGAAGTCGATCGGGATGGGCACGCGCAAGAATATCGATGAGTTCACCCGCACGACCTCTGCTGCGGTAGCCAAAGTTGGCGGGGCGACGAAAGGCAAGGCTATTGTGATCGTGAACCCGGCGGAGCCACCGCTCATGATGCGCGATACGGTTTTTTGCGAAACCGCCGATGAACCCGACCAGGAAGCTATCACTGCCGCCGTCCACGAGATGATCGCGGCGGTACAGCAATATGTACCCGGCTATCAGTTGAAGAACGGGCCGACCTTCGATGGCCGCAAAGTGTCGATCTTCCTGGAGGTAGAGGGGCTTGGTGATTTCCTCCCGAAATATGCCGGAAACCTCGATATTATGACTGCGGCTGCTGCCCGCACGGCCGAAATGTTCGCGCAGGATATCCTGGATGGCCAGCTTAAACTTGAACCCGTGAAGGAGAACGCATGATGTCACTTGAGGAACAAGTCAAAGGCCGCAATCTTAAGCTGCACGATATGTGTTTGCGCGATGGTATGCATTCGATGCGCCATCAGATCACGCTCGACCAGATGGTCGACATAGCTTCGGGGCTCGATGATGCCGGAGTACCGCTGATTCAGGTCACCCACGGTGACGGGTTGGGGGGATCATCTCTCAATTACGGGCGCGGCCTGCATACGGATCGCGAATATATCTCAGCCGTGGCCAAAGTCGTTAAGAATGCAACGATTTCGGTTCTTCATGTTCCGGGCATCGGTACGCTGGACGAGTTGCGGATGGCCGCCGATAGCGGGGCCGGGTGTGTCCATGTGGCTTCGCACTGCACCGAGGCTGACGTCACCGAACAGCATATAGGCTTGGGGCGCGAACTCGGCCTCGACACCGTTGGCTTCCTGATGATGGCGCATATGACTACGCCTGAGCATCTGGTCGAACAGGCCTTGTTGATGGAAGGATACGGAGCAACGACAATCTATTGCGTGGATTCGGCTGGCTACATGCTGCCCGATGACGTGACGGTTCGCATTGGCGGGCTCCGCACAGCCTTGCAGGATGCGACCGAGATCGGTTTTCATGCCCATCACAATCTTGGCATGGGTGTGGCAAATTCGCTGGCGGCAGTGGCCGCTGGCGCGGATCGTATCGACGGTTCGGCGGCGGGACTGGGTGCCGGCGCGGGTAATACGCCGCTGGAATTAATGGCCGCTGTCAGCGAACGGATGGGTATTGATACGGGCGTCGACCTGTTTAAGCTCATGGACGTGGCGGAAGACCGTGTGCTGCCGATCATGCCACAGCCGCCCCGTGCAGACCGGGATTCTATCACCCTCGGCTTTGCGGGTGTCTATTCGACCTTCCTGTATCAGGCCAAGGAAGCGGAGCAGAAATACGGCTTGTCCGCGCGTGACATTCTGATTGAACTGGCTCGCAAGAAGATGATCGGCGGACAGGAAGACATGATCGAGGACACAGCTCTATCGATGGCCAAGGAACGCGACTTGGTTTAGTTTGGCTTCATCTATTCCGGCTTCAGCGGAGAAATGGATCGGGCAGCGGTGTAATTCCGCCGCCCGATTTGTTTTCCAGTTCCGTGGTCCATACTCCTCGCGGGATAGGCGCCAATCAGTGCGGAGTATGGCCTTCGCGTTTACGCAGATCCAGCCGTGAAATCTTCATATTTTCATTACGCGGGATTTCGTCGACGATCGACAGGATCGTGGGAATTTCCATCGGCGAAAGACGCCCGGTGAGAAAATCCTTGAGCTGCTTGAGATCGAGCTGCTCTCCGTGGCGCAAACTTACAATGGCTTTGGCGGTTTCGCCCCGGTAATCGTCGGGTACGCCAATCACCGCTGCCTCGCGAACAGCGGGATGGGCCAGTATCGCGCTTTCAACGTCAGCAGGGTAGATATTGAAGCCGCTAGCGATAATCATGTCCTTCAGCCTGTCACTAACGGTGACCAGCCCCTCTTCATTCATCGAACCCAGATCGCCGCTGCGGAAGAAGCCGTCGACAAATGCCTGCTCCGTAGCTTCGGGACTGCGCCAATATTCCTTCATCACCTGCGGGCCGCGCAGGCAGATTTCGCCAACTTCGCCGGCCGCCGCCTGTTGATGGGGATCATCGGTCTTGCGGATTTCCACTTCGGTGAACGGCAGAGGAACACCGGTGAACCGCGCAAGTGTCCGCTCCGGCGGGGAATAGACGACGGCAGGGGCGGTTTCACTCATGCCGTAAAGAGTGGTGATCCAGTGGCCGGTGGCCTGCATGAATCTTTCCTTCAGCTCTGCCGGAACCGGCCCCGCACCGCACTGAACGCATTTCATCCCTGACCAATCAATCGGCCGTTCCCGCGCTGCCTCAAGCAAGGCGATCGCCATAGTCGGGGCCATCAGAAGAATGGTGACCTTCCTTTTCTCGATAAGGTCGAGCGTCTTCATCGGATCAAAGCGCGGAAGCGAAACCAGTTCGCCCGCCAGTTGCATGGTGAAATTCTGAACCGGGCCAATCCCGCCCGCATGGGTCACCGGGGCAGCCGACAGCATCACTTCCCGGCCCGGCTCAAGCTGGGGATACCAGCTAACCATCTGGGCCGAGTTGACCAACAGATTGTGATGGGTGAGGACCGCAGCCTTGGGTGCGCCGGTGGTGCCGCCTGTGAACTGCAGCACCGCAGGATGGGCGACGGGATCGAAAATGGCCCGCTCTGCCGTCCCGTCCGTGGCTAGCAAGTCGGGAATGGTCTGCACGGGTGACAGCTTCTCTGTCCCCTGTAGTGCGATCGCTTCGCGTGGATCCTGCGTAAAGGAACCGACCAGCAAGGGCACGGGCTGGCCGATGTGATCACAAATCTGCTGCGCCTTGGCGAGCAGCCCGGGCTCATCGAAAGTGATGATCGCTTTCAGGCCGCTGTCGACACATTGCCCGGCCAATCTCTCCGCGCTGTATAATGGATTAAGCCCGACATAGACTGCGCCGATTTGCCACATTGCGAAACAGCCGAGCGTGAACAGGGGATGGGGCGGGCCCATATAGCCAACCCTTTCCCCCGGCTCGATACCCATTTGGGAGAGTCCGGCCCCGATGCGTGACACAAGCTCGGCAACCTCGCCATAAGAGAGCGTCCAATCCTCTAGCGTCAGGCAGGGCCGGTCGGCAAAATCACGCGCGGCATCGTCGAGCAGTCCGATTAGAGCGCGCGGTTCGGGGAGGGAAAGGTCACGGGCATTTTGGGGGTAGTGGCTGTGCCAAGTTGGCGTTTCAACGCTGGCGGACATAATCAGAACTCCCGTTATTGCCGATGCGGCTTGTCAGTGCCCTGCACTCTCCATACGTATGCGAATGGAGATTTTGCAAGAGGTGATTGACTTGGATACTATGCAGGCGTGGGTCGTGAAGGAATATGGCAAACCCGAGGATCTGGTGTTCGACCGGATCCCCGTTCCTGTGTTGGAAAATGGCGGACCAAATGCGTCTGACACCTTGGTAAAGGTGGAGGCTGCGGCACTTAATTTCGCTGACGAAATAGCGATTGCGGGCCGTTATCAGGATCGTATCGAACCGCCGTTTGTGCCGGGCAACGAGCTTGCCGGAACAGTGGTGGAGACCAGCGCAGGCTCACGCTTTCAACCTGGTGACAGGGTCGCTTGCCAGGTTCGCAGCGGTGCCTTCGCGGAATATTGCGCGGTTGCATCAGACCGGTTGATGGCGATCAGCGACATCGATGCCCGCGCTGCCGCTGCGCTTCCGGTGTCCTACACCACGGCGCATGTCGCCTTGTTTCAGAAAGGCAATCTGACTGCGGGGCAAACGGTTCTGATTCACGCAGCGAGCGGCGGTCTCGGGGTGGCGGCGACCCAGCTTGCCCGGTCTGCCGGAGCCCGCATTATCGCTACGGCTGGGTCGGAGGAAAAGCGCCGCTTCGCAATCGAAAATGGTGCAGACCATGTTATCGATTACCGCCAGCCCGATTGGTACAAAGAGATCAAATCACTGTCTCCAGATGGCGTTGACATCGTGGTTGATCCGGTTGGTGGTGAAATTTCGGAACAAAGCTTGCGGCTGCTCGCGTGGCAGGGAAAACTGCTCGTATGCGGCTTCGCCAGCGGCGAGACACCGGCTCTGAAGACGAATTACATGCTGGTGAAATCAGCCAGCGTACACGGCGTCTACTGGAGCTTCGACCGTGATCCAGACAAAATCCAGGCGATCCAGCAAGAGCTGGTCGAGCTTTGCGGCGCAGGCAGGATCCGCCCGTTGATTCGGGACGTCTATCCGATGGGCGAGGTGGTTGCGGCAATGAAGGCGTTACGGTCCCGCGCCACAGTCGGCAAAGTCGTGCTGTCTTGGTAGCGCCGCAGCCCAGAGCGCCCTCAAGCGGGAGAAAGCGGCTAAAGAACCATACGCGGGAGTATTGACTCAAGCGGGGCAGTGTTTAGAAAGGCTCTGAAGGTTCTCCCCATTGTGGGAAGGCAAGATAGAGAGCGAATGGGATGAGCTACGGGGCTGTCGAACAATTGTTCTATGACGTGAGCACTTCGCGAAGCCGGAAGGACGCGTTTCGCGAGAACGCAGAAGAGGTCGCGGGGAAATATGCCCTTAGCGATACGGAACGCGAAATGGTCCTTTCCATGCAGGTGGAAGAGCTGTTCGAATACGGCATCAATCCGATGCTCTTAATGGGTTTCTGGACCAGCGTTCACGGTCCGCAATCGATGCCCGACTATCTCAAGCGGGTTCCCACACTTGCATCACGGCTGGAAGCTTCGTCCGACTAAGCGGATAGATTCTGCGACTTCGCGTCGCCCAGCTTTCGACACAGGAAAGAGTTGTCACATGGCGAAAATCGTTGGCGGCTACACCATGCCGCATGATCCCCTGCTGTTCGTAAATCCCCAAAAAGTGGAGCGCGATCACCTGCTCGCAGTGTATTCGCAGATCCGCGACAAAATTCAGGCGTTGGGCGCAACCAAAGCGATCATCTTCGGTGCCGATCATTACATTCTGTTCGGCCCCCGCTGCTTGCCGCAATTCCTTATTGCCACTGGCGATCTGCATGGTCCGATTGATCGGCTGCCGGGTGTAGCCAATTCACCTATTGCAAGCGATCCGGGCTTCGCCAGTTACCTTGTCAATCATGCCCATGGCAACGGGTTCGACGTATCCGTCGCGCATGATCTTGGTGTGGATCATGCTATCGGGGTTCCGTCCCAGCTTGCTCTCCCAACCGACGGATCGGTTCAGACCGTTCCCGTTTACATGGCCAGCGGGGTGGAGCCTTATGTTCGCCTTCAGCGGGCCTATGAATTTGGACAAATGATTGGCGATGCCGTTGCCACCATGCCCGGCGATGAACGCATCGTGTTGATCCTGTCTCTTATACACATCTCCGAGCCCACGAGACGGACTCCTATCTC
>OJAU01000068.1_pt1 | contig 68775 bp, 64 predicted proteins | sample 1589791 | NCBI WGS metagenome assembly OJAU01 (sample SAMN05416849, study PRJEB24817) | seawater metagenome | isolation source: Sea water | place: Canada:Atlantic | collected 2013-07 | reverse complement strand
TCTACACAGAGTAGATCGTCGGCAGCGTCAGATGTGTATAAGAGACAGGGGCTGGGCCGGTTGGAAGCGGCGCTGATCATGGAGGCAATGGCCTATGGCTGCCCCACGACCAGCGCATTTATCTCGATCCACAACATGGCTGCTTGGATGATCGACACGTTTGGATCGCAGGATGTGAAGGACCGCTATCTCCCCGATCTGATTTCGATGGAGAAGATCGCCAGCTATTGCCTGACCGAACCCGGCAGCGGGTCGGATGCAGCGGGCCTGAAAGCAAGCGCGAAACTGGATGGCGACACTTACGTGCTGAACGGCACGAAGCAGTTCATTTCAGGTGGCGGTGTGAATGATGTCTATGTCACGATGGTCCGCACCAGCGATCATAAGACCAAGGGCATCACCTGCCTCGTCATCGACAAGGATACGCCCGGTGTTTCCTTTGGCGCGCCGGAGAGAAAACTGGGCTGGAACGCCAGCCCGACCGCGCAGGTTATTTTTGAGGACGCGCGTGTGCCAGTCGCCAACCGCGTGGGTGACGAGGGCGAAGGGTTCCGGTTTGCCATGATGGGCCTCGATGGCGGGCGTCTGAACATAGGTGCCTGCTCGCTGGGCGGCGCCCAACGCTGCCTGGACGAGGCGGTTGCCTACACCAAAGACCGCAAGCAATTCGATACACCGATTGCCGATTTCCAGAACACGCAGTTCATGCTGGCCGACATGGCGACCGACCTCGAAAGCGCGCGCGCTCTGCTGTATCTGGCAGCGGCCAAGGTGACGGATGGCGCACCCGACAAATCGCGTTTTTCCGCAATGGCGAAGCGGCTGGCAACGGACAATGGCAGCAAGGTCGTGAACGACGCGCTGCAATTGTTCGGCGGATACGGCTATCTCAAAGACTATCCGATAGAGCGGTTCTGGCGCGATTTGCGCGTCCACTCGATCCTCGAAGGCACCAATCAGGTCATGCGTATGATCGTTGGCCGCGACCTCCTGCGCCAGTAAGGCCTCAGAAATGACAGACCCCCAAACCGATCAGGTAAACATCCACAAACATGGCCGCGTGGGCCATATCAGCCTCAACCGGCCCAAGGCGTTGCACGCGCTGACCCTGGACATGTGCCACGCGATCAGTGCTGCACTGACCAAATGGGCAGACGACGACGCGGTGGAAGCCGTGATCCTCGACCATGCTGAAGGCCGCGGCTTTTGTGCCGGCGGCGACATCGCCTTCCTGCGCGATTCCGCACTGAACGATGGCGGCGCGTCGGGGCGTAAATTCTTCCATGACGAGTACCAGCTCAACCACCAGATGATGACCTATGGGAAGCCCATCGTCGCCTTCATGGACGGCATCACGATGGGCGGCGGCGTAGGCATTGCCCTACCGGCCAAAGTTCGCGTGGCGACCGAAAACACCCGCTTCGCCATGCCGGAAACGGGCATCGGCCTGTTCCCCGATGTGGGGGGCGGCTGGCACCTCTCGCGCCTTGGCGGGCGGCTGGGCCAGTTCCTTGCACTTACCGGTGCGCGCCTGGACGGGGCCGAATGCCTGTGGGCGCATATCGCCACGCATTACGTGCCGAGCGAGATGCTGGCCGATCTGAAGGCACGGATTATCGACAAGCCGGACCGTATTCAGGGCATCCTGTCCGAACCCGTCGGGACCCCGCCCAAAGCGCGGATCGAGGCCAATGCCGATCTCATCCGCAAGCATTTCGCCTCCGACAATTACGAGGATATTCTCGCATCGCTGGAAACGGCGGCAGAGGACGGCGATGACTGGGCGGCCAAGGAACGCGACACACTTGGCACCAAGAGCCCGCAGACCTGCAAGGTTGCCCTGCGCCAGCTTGCGACAAGCGAGACGCTGAGCGACTTCGCCGACAATATGCGTATGGAATACCGCATCGCATCGCGGGTCATCACCCGCCCGGATTTTGCCGAAGGCGTGCGCGCGGTCATCACCGACAAGACGAATGATCCCAAATGGGATCCCCCCACCCCGCAGGATGTGAGCGAGGATCTGATCGACAGCATCTTTGCCCCCCTGCCCGCAGACGAAGAATGGACACCGTTATGAGCCAGTACGAAACCATCCTGACCGAAACAGACGGCGCGGTAACGACCATCACGCTGAACCGGCCCAAGGCCCTGAACGCGCTCTCCAGCATCGTGCTGAAGGAACTGATCGAAGCCTTCGCCGCCTATCAGGCCGACGACAGCCAGCTGTGTGCGATCCTGACCGGCAGCGGGGACAAGGCCTTTGCCGCAGGGGCCGACATCAAGGAAATGTCCGACAAGCAGCCGGCCGATTTCTACCTCGAGGATTTCTTCGGCGACTGGACCAGCAAGATCGTTAAGACCACGCGCAAGCCGTGGATCGCAGCGGTCAACGGATTCGCGCTGGGCGGCGGGTGTGAGCTGGCAATGATGGCCGATTTCATCATTGCATCGGACAACGCGAAATTCGGCCAGCCGGAAATCAAGCTGGGTGTGGCGCCCGGCATGGGCGGCAGCCAGCGCCTGACCCGCGCGGTCGGCAAATCCAAGGCGATGGAGATGTGCCTGACGGGCCGGATGATGGATGCCGAGGAAGCCGAGCGCAGCAATCTGGTCGCAAAAGTTGTGTCGCACGACACGCTGATGGACGAAGCGAAAAAAACCGCCACCGCCATCGCCTCGATGCCGCCAATGGCCGCCATCGCGAACAAGGAAATGGTCAACAGCGCATTCGAGATGACGCTGGATCAGGGCCTGATCGTGGAACGCCGCATCTTCCAGATCCTCACCGCGAGCGAAGACAAGCAGGAAGGCATGGCCGCCTTTATCGAAAAACGTGATGGCAATTGGAAGGGACGCTGACATGAAAATCGCTTTTATCGGTCTCGGCAATATGGGCGGCGGAATGGCTGCGAACCTTGCGAAGGCGGGGCATTCCGTGCGCGCTTTCGATCTTAGCGAGGAAGCCGCAGCCACTGCGCGCAGCAATGGCTGCGAAACTTTCACAAACGCCAAGGAAGCGGTCGAGGGCGTCGATGCGGTCGTCTCCATGCTGCCCAACGGAGCCATCGTGAAATCGGTCTACACCGATGATGTCATCGGCCACGCACCCGCAGGCTCAGTGTTCCTCGATTGCTCGACCATCGATGTTGCCACCGCCAAGGATGTGATCGAAGCAGCCACGAGCGCAGGCTACGACATGGTGGATACGCCCGTTTCCGGCGGCATTGCGGCGGCCAATGGGGGTACGCTGACCTTCATGGTCGGCGGGACAGAGACGGCGTTCGAGCGCGCCAAACCGATACTGGAAGCGATGGGCAAGGCGGTGATCCACGCCGGCGATGCAGGCGCAGGCCAGACAGCCAAGATTTGCAACAACATGCTCCTCGCCATCCACATGATCGGCACCGCCGAAGCGATGAAAATGGCCGAGAAGCTGGGCCTCGACCCGCAGAAATTCTACGATATTTCCAGCCAGTCGAGCGGCTACAACTGGTCCCTCAATGCCTACACGCCCTTGCCCGGGGTAGGTGTCGATAGCCCGGCGGATAACGAATATCAGGGCGGTTTCGCCACGGCTCTGATGTTGAAGGATTTGCGCCTAGCAATGGAAGCAGCGGAGAATTCCGATAGCGCCGTGCCGTTGGGCGCCCGCGCCGCTGCACTTTACGAAGATTTCTCCGGGGCAGGCAATGACGGGCTGGATTTCAGCGCAATCATCAAGACATATTGATTTCAGCCAGCACGCTGTCCAGCCAGCTTCGGGGGGCCTTACGTCGTCCGATATCGGCAACGAATTCCTGTCCCCGTGCAACCGAGCGCAGGCGGCCGTGCGGGAGCCATCGGTCGGCGCGGTCGTGATAGCTGAGGCCGCCGCGCTTTAGCCAGGTGGGGCGATCCCACAGGCTGGGCGGACCCTCTGGAACCGTCAGTCGCAAAGCATTCGAAGCGCGTGATGCCGTGCCCCCTTCCCCCACATAAATTGCATCGTTCTTCGCGTGCATCCCCAGTGCGTGCGGGTGGCCGAGTGCCGCCAGCTCTTCCCGCCGAATGTCATCGCATTGCGTCAGATCGACAATTTCTTCGATTCTTTGATAGCCGAAGATGCGATGATGCGGATCACCGCCCTTCTCTCGGAACAGTCCGAAAAACACGAACACATCGCCCACACCAACGCCCTGATTGACCAGATGCGTTTGCGCTGCGCCGCATTGGCCGAACAGGCACTGGCCGCCATCTGTGAACATCGGATCGTGGTGGCAGAGATCGCTCGCACCCAGCTTTCCCCTGCTTGTCGCCGCCGCATGGTCGCCCAGACGCAGATCGCCATAGGTGGTGCGTGAGTACCCGTTACTTGGGATCGGCAGGCTGATGGGACAGCCATCCACGATAGGCGACGGACCGCCGCCTGCCGCGCTATCGAACCCTTTTCTACTGAAGATAATCCGCATGACACGGCTTTGCCCGCCAGCAATCGTTGCGACAAGGTTTTGCCAAGTCCGTGACTAGGGGCTAAGTGCCGCGCTCCCCGCAGCAAGCGCGAGACCGGCCCACCTGCAATGCAACGTATCGTGAAGAATATGGGCTGGCTGCTGGGCGGGCGCGGCATCAATGCCATGCTCAGCCTGGTCTATCTGGCGCTGGCGACCCGCACGCTTGGGCTGGACGGGTTTGGCCACTTTGCCATCATTGTGGCGCTGGGGCAGACAGTCACCGGCATAGCCAATTTCCAGACATGGCAATTCGTGGTGCGCTGGGGCTCCGGAGAGGATGGCGCGCGTGATGCCACCGGATTTGCCATTGCACTGGACCTGCTCTCGTTGGTGACCGGAACGATCCTTGCAGCAGGTCTGGTCGCCACCGCGCAGTTGTGGCTGCCATTGCCGGATGATCTGCTGTGGATCACGTTTGTTTATTGCATTGTCTCGTTATTGGCTCTGCGCTCCACCCCCACCGGCCTGCTGCGCCTGCGGTTCCAGTACGCGCGAGCGACTGCCGCCGATGCGACCCAGCCTATCGTGCGCGCAGCAGGCGCTATCCTCGCATTCTTCTTCATGCCTACGGTGACCGGATTTATTCTGGCATGGGCCGCATCCGAAGTGGTGGTGGCTGCAGCCTACTGGATCATTGCCGCCCGTTCCGAAAAAATCGACACATCGGCCATTTCGCTGCGCAAGATACCCGCCGCACATCCCGATGCCTGGCGGTTCGTTCTGGCGACGAATTTCTCCGGCAGTCTGCAGATTGCTGGCAAGCAGATTATGATCCTGCTGGTCGGGGCGATTGGCGGGGAAGCATTTGCGGGCGGGTTCCGCGTGGCCAGCCAATTGGGGCAGGCGCTGGTGCAACTGGCGCAGACGATCAGCAAGGCAATTTATCCCGAACTGGTCCAAGCCAAGGAAAACGCAGTCGCAATCGCCCGCCGTATCGCCAATGTCGCTCTGGTCGGCGGCATTCTCGCGGTGGGCGCAGCACTGTTGTTCGGCCGCGAAGCACTGGTGCTGATCGCGGGCGAAGAATTCAGCGTAGTTTATTGGGCAATGGTCATTCTGGCTATCGGAGGCGCGGTGGAGCTGGTGGGTGCCAGCCTTGAGTCCCTGCTGGTCAGCGCCGGGCGCGCAGGCACGGCTTTCCTGTGCAGAGCGGTGCCGATGGCGATAGCCTTTGCCACGCTGGACGCCGCGATGGGCTGGCAGGGCCTGAAAGGCGCCGCATTATGCGTTCTGGGCGCAAGTGCATTGGCCGTTCTTGGTTTCTGGATCGCGATTATCAGCCGGCTCGACATCACCATTAAACCAGACCCAGCGCAGCAGAACGTTCCGGCAGGGCCAATCCCGCCGGAGCGTTAGAGTTCAGCTTCCACCCTGTTCCGACAGGGTAGGTTTGCCTGCAGGCGGCGACTGTTCCCGGTAGGCCAACACCGGTTTGCGCGCTGCCTGCGTTTCATCCAGACGGCGGCGCGGCGCATAATATGGTGCCTGCTTCAGGCTTGCATCACCCGCATTCGCGCGCTGCGCCACGCTGCGGAACGAAGCGATGAACTGGTCCAGCGCAGTCTTGCTTTCCGTTTCGGTCGGCTCGACCAGCATTGCGCCGTGGACGACCAGCGGGAAATACACCGTCATCGGGTGATAGCCTTCGTCGATCATTCCTTTGGCCAGATCCAGGGTCGAGAGATCATCACCAAACCCCTTATCGCCGAACAGAGCCTCGTGCATACAAGGCCCGCTGTCTGCATAAGGCGCATGGAGCAGATCTTCGAGGCTACGCAGGACGTAATTGGCGTTCAGCACGGCATCCTCTGCCACTTGCCGCAGCCCGTCTGCGCCGTGGCTGAGCATATAGGTCAGCGCGCGGGTGAACATCCCCATCTGCCCGTGAAACGCGGTCATCCGGCCAAAGCTCTGCATTTTCCCGTCGGAGTGTTCTTCGGAGAACGCGTCTGCCTGCTCCTCCTCCACCAGATGCACCACGCCGTCCTTCGTCCGGGCAGTATAGGGAAGCGGTCCATAGGGGCTGAGCGCCTCGGACAGAACCACCGGGCCGGAACCCGGGCCGCCGCCGCCATGCGGGGTGGAGAACGTCTTGTGCAGATTGATGTGCATCGCATCCACGCCAAGATCGCCGGGGCGCACCTTGCCGACGATGGCGTTGAAATTCGCCCCGTCGCAATAGACAAATCCGCCCGCCGCATGAACCGCGTCGGAAATGGCTTTCATATCCCGTTCGAACAGGCCGCAAGTGTTCGGATTGGTGATCATCACCGCAGCGATATCCGGCCCCAGCCGCGCCTTCAGCGCTTCCAGATCGACCCGCCCGTCCTTGCCTGCGGGAATATCCTCGGTCGTATAGCCCGCAAAGGCCGCGGTGGCCGGGTTCGTCCCGTGCGCGCTTTCAGGGCAAAGTACGACCTTGCGCGCGTCGCCGCGTGCTTCGAGCGCCGCGCGGATGCACAGCATCCCGCACAGTTCGCCGTGCGCGCCCGCCTTCGGGCTCATCGCAACACCGTGCATACCCGTCAGGTCGATCAGCCAATGGGCCAGCTCGTTGATAACCTCCAGCGCACCGCGCACCGTATCGACCGGCTGCAGCGGATGGACATCGGCAAAACCGGGCATCCGCGCGACCTTTTCGTTCAGCCGCGGATTGTGCTTCATGGTGCAGCTGCCAAGCGGGAACAGGCCCAGATCGATGGCATAGTTCTGGCGGCTGAGGCGAGTGTAATGGCGCACCGTTTCCGGTTCCGACAGGCCGGCCAGCCCGATAGAGTCGACGCGCTCCAACCCGCCCATCCGGGTGGTGGCGGAGGGATCGATTTCCGGCAAATCCACTCCGGTCATGTCGGTATTGCCGATTTCGAAAAGCAGCGGCTCCTCCAGCATCAATGCACGGTTGCCGCTGTTGGTGGCGGGCCCCGATTGCATACCATCGTCTGATTGCATCGAGGGCTTCCAGCCGGATTTGTTGGGAGCTTTCATGACAACTCCTCCTTCAGCGCAGAGCAGAGCGTTTCGATATCCGCCTCGCTCGTCGTTTCAGTGACTGCGACCAGCAGTCTGCTCGACAACGTATCGACATTGGGAAACAGGCGGGCCAGCGAGACGCCGGCCAGCACGTTTTTGTCCGCCAGCTTGCGCACCATCGCCCGCGCATCTGTTTTCACGGTGATAGTGAATTCATTGAAGAAGGCGGTGTTGAGCACTTCGACACCCGGAATGGCGGCCAGTTTGTCGGCAGCCAGACAGGCAAGCCGGTGGTTCTCCGCCGCAAGCTGCCGCAGTCCCTTCTCGCCCAGCAGCGTCATGTGGACACTGAAGGCCAGCGCGCACAGGCCGCTATTGGTGCAGATATTGCTCGTCGCCTTCTCGCGGCGGATATGCTGTTCGCGGGTGGAGAGCGTCAGCACGAAACCGCGCTTGCCTTCCGCATCGGTGGTTTCTCCGCACAGGCGGCCCGGCATCTGCCGCACATGCTTGGGATCGCGCACGGCGAACAGGCCCAGATACGGCCCGCCAAATTGCAGGCCGACACCGATCGACTGGCCTTCGCCAACTACGATATCGGCGCCCATATCACCCGGTGCCTTCAGCGCACCCAGAGCGACCGGCTCTGTGTTCACGACAACCAGCAATGCACCCTTGGCATGGGCGGCATCGGCAATTTCGTTGAGGTCGTTTACGCGCCCCAGAATGTCAGGGTATTGGACCACGACGCAGGATGTATCATCGTCGATCCGGGCAATCAGGCCGGCTGTATCCGGCTCCGGCTGGATGGAAGGGCTGGCACCGGCGATCGTATCGCCGGTGAACTTTGCCATAGTCTTCACGACTTCGGCATAATGGGGATGCAGCGCGCCTGACAACACGGCACGGCTGCGCTTCGTCACCCGGCCCGCCATCGCCACCGCTTCCCAGCAGGCGGTGGAACCATCATACATCGATGCATTGGCAACTGCGCAGCCATACAGGCGCGCAACCTGCGTCTGAAATTCAAACAGCATCTGCAACGTGCCCTGCGCGATTTCCGGCTGATAGGGCGTGTAAGCGGTCAGAAACTCGCCGCGCTGGATGATGTGATCGACGGAAGCGGGCACATGGTGTTTGTATGCCCCCGCCCCGAGAAAAAACGCAGCGTCCGATGCCGCGAGGTTCTTCTTCGACAGCAGGCGCATATGCTTCTCGACCGCCATCTCGCTGGCGTGCATTGGCAGGCCGCGAATGGGTCCGTCCAGCCGCGCCTCTTCCGGCACGTCGCTGAACAGATCATCAATGGTGTCCGCGCCGATGGTCGCCAGCATATCGCTGCGGTCGGTGTCGGTCAGGGGGAGGTAACGCATATTATAATTCCGTAATTGCCCCCTCCCACCTGCGGGAAGGGCAGTGAGACTTGGCAGCGTGCTGCCTGGTCGCAGCGGGTCGGCATTGGCCTGCGCGATATCGCGCCCGGCCCGCGTCTCTCCCGCAAGCGGGAGAGAAGAAGATGTTACAATTCGTCGACGAACGCCTTGTAGGCTTTCAGGTCCATCAGACCTTCCATCTCGTCCCGGTCGCCGATCGTCAGCTTGAAGAACCAGCCTTCTTCTTCGGGCGAGGTGTTCACCAGTGCAGGGTCTTCTTCCAGCGCATCGTTGGCCTCCGTCACTTCGCCGGTTATCGGCGCGTAAACGTCGCTGGCGGCTTTCACACTTTCCACCACGGCGGCATCCTTGCCCTTCTCCAGCATCGCGCCGACATCGGGAAGTTCGACGAAGACGATATCGCCCAGCTGCTCCTGAGCGTAATCGGTGATACCGACGGTGGCTGTATCGCCCTCGACATCGATCCATTCATGTTCGTCGGTGAAGTAACGGGCCATCGGTTCAACTCCCTCGGTAATAATTGTGCGGCACGAAAGGCATGGGCGCGACGCGGGCGGGCAGACGTTTTTTCCTGACCTCCACTTCCAGCGCGGTATCGGGTTTGGCGTGGGCGGTATCGACATAGGCCATCGCAACAGGATGGCCGAGCGTGGGCGAGAAACCGCCACTTGTGACCGTGCCGACCAGCGTGTCGCCGGCGTACACCTGCGCTCCTTCTCGGGCTGGCAAGCGGCCTTCCAGCATCAATCCGACGCGCGTTTTGGCCGGGCCGTCCTGCAACGTCTTGGCGATGGCAGCATGGCCCATATAGCCGCCTGCCTCGCGCCGTTTTTTGCTGAGGGCGAAGGTCAGGCCCGCGCTCACCGGATCGGTTTCGGTGGTCAGATCGTGCCCGTATAATGGCAGGCCCGCTTCCAGTCGCAGCGAATCGCGCGCGCCCAATCCAGCAGGCCGCACCTCGATTTCCGCCATCAGCCGATCGGCCAGACTTTCCGCGAATTCGGCGGGAACCGAAATTTCGAAACCGTCTTCTCCGGTATAACCTGCACGGGTTATCCGCAGTGGCCATTCACCAAAATTATAGATGGTGGACTGCATGAACGTCAGGCTGTCGGGCACGCCGCGCATCACCCGGCCCAGCGCAGTCGCTGCCTTCGGCCCCTGCAACGCAATCAGCGCATATTCGTCCATGTGGCTCATGCTGACATCGTCGGGCAGATGTTCGCGCAAATGGGCGATATCATCCCACTTCATCGCGCCGTTGACGACCAGATAATAGGCCGGATCGCCCCAATGCCCTTCCGTACCTTCTTCCTCGTCTGCCCCATCTTCAGCTGGCACCCACGGCGTCGCATTGGTGACCATCAGATCATCCAGAATGCCGCCATTGTCATCCAGCAAGAGGGTGTAGCGCACGCGCCCCGGCTTCAGATTGCTGATTGCGCCGGGGACGAGTTCTTCCAGAGCCTGCGCCGGATTGTCGCCGGTCAGCATTAACTGGCCCATATGGCTGACATCGAACAGGCCGGCCTGTGTGCGGGTCCATTCGTGTTCGGCCACAATGCCTCCACCATGTTCGGCAGAATACTGGATCGGCAGGTAATAACCGGCAAATTCGACCATTTTCCCGCCGCGCGCCCGGTGCCATGCATCCAGCGGAAGAGCCTGCGTTTCCGGCACTTCAGCCTCGTCGGCCATTTCGTTTTCGATATCGGTCATTACAATCACACAATCCCCAACAAGACCGCGCCCCGCCGTCTGGCGCGCCAGTCTACCGCCCCCTCTGTCGGGAAACCTGAGAGCTTGCTCCCGCGCACCGGAACACGGCGGCGCAGGGCTTTCTCCTTCGGTGGCAGCCGTATGAAGGGCGTGCGCTTTCCAGAGTGTCGATGGCCCGCGCGGTCCGTTTGCCTGAGAGTTTCCGGGGCGGTTGCTCCTTCGGCGGCGGATGATGGCCGGGCCACCCCCACGCTCTCCCGCGCGCGCCTGCCACAGAATCGCTCCAGCAGCCGACACCCGGGGGATGCGCGATAGCGGCGGAGCGGTCAATGCGTTTGAAAGGGCAGGTGCGGGTTATTCCCGGCAGGGCTGCGCTGCGCAGTGCCAACCCGTCAATCCAGATTGGGCCGCAGCCAGCGTTCCGCCGTTGCCATATCCACACCCCGCCGTGTGGCGTAATCCTCCAGCTGGTCACGCCCCACGCGGGCCACGCCAAAATACTGCGCTTCGGGATGGCCGAAATAGAAGCCGGATACAGCAGCCGTGGGCCACATGGCGAAGCTTTCGGTCAGGGTCAGACCGACATTCTTGGGGGCATCGAGCAGATCGAACAGGATCGGTTTCACGCTGTGATCGGGGCAGGCGGGATAGCCGGGCGCCGGGCGGATGCCGCGATATTGCTCCTTGATCAGCGCTTCGTTGGTCAGCTGTTCGCCCGGGGCATAGCCCCACAGATCGGTCCGGACATGCTGGTGCAGACGTTCGGCGAAGGCTTCGGCAAAGCGGTCCGCCAGAGCTTTCAGCAGAATGTCGGAATAATCGTCCTTGTCCGCCTGGAAGCGTTTGCTGTGCGGCTCTATCCCGTGGATACCCACGGCAAAACCGCCGATCCAGTCACCCGCCGGATCGATAAAATCCGCCAGGCACATATTGGCACGGTCACGCGATTTCTTCACCTGCTGGCGCAGGAAGGGCAGCGTTACGTGCTCGTCCTTACCAATGTGCAGCGTGATATCGTCTTCATCGCGGGCGCAGGGCCAGAAGCCTGCGACACCGCGCGCTGTCAGCCATTTTTCGTCTATAATCTTGTCGAGCATTTCCTGCGCATCCGCAAACAGACTGCGGGCGCTTTCGCCAACCACATCGTCTTTCAGGATGGCGGGATAATTGCCGTGGAGTTCCCATGCCCGGAAAAACGGCGTCCAATCGATGACTTCGCGCAAATCGGCCAGAGACCAGTCGTCGAAAACGTGAAGGCCCGGTTTCGCCGGAGGCGCAGGCTGGTCGCTCAAGTCGGGCTGGAAGGCGTTGGCGCGCGCTTCCTTCAGGCTCAGCAGCGCGCTCTGCCCCTTTCCAGCGCGCGCTATCCGGACTTTTTCGTAATCGCTGGCTGTCGTCTCGACAAATTCATCGCGCTGCGTGTCGGATAGCAAGCGGCTGGCCACACCAACCGCACGGCTGGCGTCCAGCACATGGATCACCGGGCCTTCATAGGCTCCGTCGATCCGCAACGCCGTATGCGCCTTGCTGGTGGTCGCCCCGCCGATCAGCAGCGGAATGCTCATTTCCGCGCGGCTCATTTCCTCGGCAACTGTCACCATCTCGTCCAGCGAAGGGGTAATCAGGCCGGAGAGTCCGATGATATCCGCGTCGTGTTCCCTGGCCGCTTCGAGGATCTGCGACCACGGAACCATCACGCCCATGTCGATCACTTCGTAGCCATTGCACTGCAAAACCACTCCAACGATGTTCTTGCCGATGTCGTGCACATCGCCCTTCACCGTCGCCATGATGATCTTGCCCTTGGCGCGGGTACCCTCTTCCTTCTCCGCCTCGATATAGGGGATCAGGTGGGCCACGGCCTTCTTCATCACGCGTGCGGATTTCACGACCTGCGGTAGAAACATCTTGCCGCTGCCGAACAGGTCGCCGACGACATTCATGCCGTCCATCAGCGGGCCTTCGATCACTTCGATCGGACGGCCACCCTCGGCCTCGCGCGCCGCGCGCATCTCCTCTGTATCGGCCACGACATGGGCGTCGATGCCTTTGACAAGCGCGTGCTCCAGCCGCTTGGCAACCGGATAGCTGCGCCACTCGGCTTCCTGCTTTTCTTCCTGCGCCGTCTTGCCCTTGTAGCTTTCGGCCAGAGCAATCAGCCGCTCGGTTGCGCTGTCGAAGCCGGTCTTTTCATCGGGCTTGCGCGCAAGGATCACATCTTCGCACGCCTCGCGCAAAGTCGGGTCGATCTGGTCGTACACGTCAAGCTGCCCGGCATTGACGATGGCCATATCCAGTCCGGCGGGGATTGCGTGATAGAGGAAGATAGAGTGCATCGCGCGGCGCACGGTTTCATTGCCCCGGAAACTGAAGGACAGGTTGGACAGGCCACCGCTGGTTTTGGCGTGCGGGCAAGCGGCCTTGATCTCCGCCACGGCTTCCAGAAAGTCGAGGCCGTACCGGTCATGCTCTTCTATCCCCGTCGCCACCGCGAAGATGTTGGGATCGAAGATAATGTCCTCTGGCGGAAAACCGATACCGGTCAGCAGGTCATAGGCCCGCTTGCAGATTTCGACCTTGCGCTCTTTCGTGTCGGCCTGCCCCGTTTCGTCGAACGCCATCACAACCACAGCGGCACCGTATGCCATGCACTTGCGCGCTTGTTCCAGAAACTGGTCCTCGCCTTCCTTCATCGAAATGGAATTCACGATCGGTTTGCCCGAAACGCATTTCAGGCCTGCTTCGATGACATCCCATTTGGAACTGTCGACCATCACCGGAACACGCGCGATGTCCGGTTCTGCCGCGATCAGTTTCAGGAACGTGGTCATGGCGTGGACCGCATCCAGCAGCCCCTCGTCCATGTTCACATCGATAACCTGCGCGCCGTTTTCGACCTGATCGCGCGCAACCTCCACAGCGGTGTCGTAATCGTCGCCCAGAATCAGTTTCTTGAACCGGGCGGAGCCGGTAACATTGGTGCGTTCGCCGATATTGACGAAATTGGCGCTGAGGCGGACGGTGGATTGGTCGTTCACAATATCATTCCCGATCGAGCGCGCGTGCCAGCACGGCGTCGTCATAAAGTTTGCCACCGACATCGAATTGCCGCGTGGCGATTTGTTTGAAACCCTGCTTGCCGTAGAACGCAATCGCACGGTGATTGTCGTCTTTCACACCCAGCAACAGGCGTGAGCGGCCATGCGCACCCTCCAGCGCTGCGCTGAAAAGCTTTCCGGCAATGCCACTGCCATGAAAGCGCGAAAGCACATAGATTTTCTTCAACTCGATATCGCCGGAAACGGCAGCGTCCAGCTCTGGCTCCGTCAGCAGGGCGTATCCCACAGGCGCTCCGTCAATTTCCGCCAGCCATGCCTTCGCGCCGCTTTGCAACAGCCTGGCAACAAAGGCAGGCCGGTGCGCGGTTTCGCAGTGGGCGACCAATGCATCCCCATCGATCATGCCTGCAAACGTTTCCAAAAATGTCGCGTCCGCAATCAGCGACAAACGCGCGGAATCGCTTGCGGTCGCTGCACGGATGCGCGCTTCTGGGGCTGCCGTATCTGTCATGCCGCAATCGTAAACGGCTCAAGCCCGGCAAGACGCATCTGCGTGTCGCGCTCCGGAAGTTTGCGCGGGGCAAGCCCCTCCAGCGCGCGGGCTATCGCAGCGATATGATCGGGAGTGGAGCCGCAGCAGCCGCCCAGAATGTTCACGCGCCCGTTCTCTGCCCACTGGCGCACCAGGGATGCGGTGGTTTCGGGCAATTCGTCATATTCGCCCAGATCGTTCGGCAGGCCGGCATTGGGATAGGCCAGAACCAGCGTATCGGCGATATCGGACAGCAACTGGACATGCGGGCGTAATTGCTCCGCACCGAAAGAACAGTTCAGACCGATGGTCACGGGATTGGCGTGGCGCACGGCATACCAGAACGCCTCCACCGTATGGCCCGACAGGTTGCGGCCCGAAAGATCGGTCAGCGTCATGGACAGCATGATCGGCACGTCCCGCTCTAGCTCAGCCTCCAGCCGCTTCACGGCAAAGATACCGGCCTTGGCATTCAGCGTGTCGAAGATCGTTTCGATCAGGATGAAGTCCACCCCGCCCTCGACCAGCGCAGCGGCTTGCTGGTGATAGACATCCACCAGTTCGTCGAAGGTAATCTCGCGGAAACCGGGGTCTTCCACCTCGGGGCTGAGCGACAGTGTCTTGTTGGTCGGGCCAATCGCCCCAGCAACGAAGCGGGGGCGCCCATCCTTTGCTGCATATTCATCGGCCAGTTCGCGTGCCAGCCTGCCCGACGCCACATTGATATCGCGGACTTTGTCCTCGGCCGCGTAATCCGCCTGGCTGATGGTGTTGGCGGAAAAAGTGTTGGTCGAAATCACATCTGCGCCTGCAGCCAGATAGGCGCGGGTTATATCAGAAATGACGTCCGGGCGGGTCAGCGCCAGAATGTCGTTATTGCCCTTCTGATCGGCGGTCAGGCCCAGATCGCCCGCATAATCCTCTTCCGTCAGCTTGCGGTTCTGAATCTGAGTGCCGAACGCTCCGTCGAACACCAGTACGCGCTTGGCGGCGGCAGCTTTCAGTTTCTCGCGGGCGCCCTGTCCGGTGCTTGTCGAAGAGGTCATGCTGCTGTCTCCAGTGTTCGTTCAAGCGGCCGGCGACCGAGCAGATGGCAAATTGCGTAGGCAAGGTCGGCCCGGTTCAGGGTATAAAAATGAAATTCGCGCACCCCGCCTGCATACAGACGGCGGCACAGCTCTGCAGCGATGGTTGCAGCCACCAGCTGGCGCGCGGCAGGGCGTTCATCCAGCCCGTCGAACAATCCGTCCATCCAGCCAGGTATTACCGCCCCGCATTGCCCGGCGAATTTGCGCGCCTGCGCCACATTGGTCACGGGCAGGATGCCCGGCACCATCGGCGCATCGATCCCGGCGGCCTTAACTCGTTCCTGAAAATCGAAAAAGGTTTCGGCAGAGAAGAAGAACTGGCTGATCGCGCGGGTAGCGCCTGCATCAATCTTGCGCTTCAGATTGTCCATGTCCGATTGCGGGCAATCGGCATCGGGATGCGTTTCGGGATAGGCGGCGACGGAAATTTCGAAATCCGCCACTTCCTTCAGACCGGCAACCAGTTCGGCGGCGCTGGCATAACCATCGGGATGGGCCACGAATGGTGCGCCGGGTTCACCAGCATCGCCGCGCAGGGCCACGATGTGCCGTACACCCGCTTCCCAATACTGCTCCGCCACCGCCTGCGTTTCCGCGCGGCTGGCATCGACACAGGTCAGATGCGCGGCAGCAGGGATCCCCGCCTCTTTGATAATCCGCGCAACGGTATTGTGCGTACGTTCGCGCGTCGATCCGCCAGCGCCATAGGTGACGGAAACAAACTTCGGGCCGAGCGGCCTCAGTTCCTGCACCGCTTCCCACAATTTCGCTTCCATTTTCTCGCTTTTGGGCGGGAAGAATTCGAAGCTGACTCCGATGTCGCCGGGCAGGCCGGAGAACAGCGGATTGTCACGCGCGGTCTGCGCCTCCTGCTGCGGGTCGAGAGGGGCGGTCTGAAGGGATGTCACCTTGAGGCAATCTTTCTGTTGGAACTATGGACAGGCTTCTCGGCACGGATGCCCAGCCAGATTTTGACGACCAGCGGGCCACCGGACAGCGCAGTGGGCGCTTTCGGCTCGAACCCGGCAGAGGATAACGCATCGGCCAGATCGATATCGCTGAACCCCAGCCGGGCATGGGCAAACCGCTCTCGCAATTCGTCACGGCTGTGGGCTGCAAAATCGACAATGGCGATGCGGCCTCCGGGCCGCACCACCCGCGCCGCTTCGGCCAGAGCACGCGAAGGCTCGGCGGCAAAATGCAGCACCTGGTGCAGCAGCACGGTGTCGAATGTCTGGCTGGCAAATGGCAGAGCGGAGAAATCGCCCTGCACCAATTCCACCCGGTCGGCGGGCAGATTTTGCAATTTCGCACGGGCGACACGAAGCATTTCCAGGCTCTTGTCCAGCGCGACGATATGATCGGCCTTTGCCGCAAACAGTTCCGCCATGCGTCCGGTGCCGGTGCCGATATCCAGCAGGCGGCCCAGTGGCTTCTCTCCCAGAGCATCGGCCAGCGCCTGTTCCACCTGTCCGTCAGGACTATGGAGCCCGCGCAGACCGTCCCATTCCTCGGCATGGTCGGCAAACCAGCTGGCCGCACCCGCTTCGCGCGATGCGCGAATGTCGGCGAGCTGCTGGCGATCGGCTTCGCACTGCAGGGCAAAGCCCGCATCTTCGATCTCGGCCGTGGCAAGCAGACGGGCGGCAGCGGCAGCCAGCGGCTCACCCTCTGTTCCGCAGGTAGAGCGCAGAAACACCCAGCTCCCCTCGCGGCGCCGTTCGGCCAGACCGGATTCGGTCAGGATGGCGACATGGCGGCTGACGCGCGGCTGGCTCTGGCCCAGAACCTGCGCCAGTTCCCCTACGGCCAGCTCCATCGTCTGGAGCAGCCGCATGATCCTGAGCCGGGTGGGGTCCGCCAATGCCCGCATGATGCCTTCGATCCGCATGAGCAGGAGGATATAAAGATATTGTTATATGCGCAAGTCGGTTTCGTCTTCTCGACCGGGCCAGCGTATGTGTTATGATAACAAGCACAGGAGAAACCCCGATGGAATATGTGAAGTTTGGCCAATCCGGTCTTGATGTGTCGCGCCTCTGCCTTGGCTGCATGAGCTTTGGCGATCCGCAGGCGGAGGGGCATGACTGGACGATGCAGGAAGACGAGGCGCGGCCCTTCTTCCGCCAGGCGCTGGAAGCAGGGATCAACTTTTTCGACACTGCCAACGCCTATTCCGGCGGCACGAGCGAGACGATTACCGGCAAGCTGCTGATGGAAATGGGCAACCGCGACGAGCTGGTGATCGCCACCAAAGGCTTCTTCCGCTGGAAGCAGGCCCCCAATACCGGCGGACTGTCAGCCAAGGCGTTGATGCACGCCGTCGATGACAGTCTGCGCAGGCTCGGCACAGATTATATCGATCTGTACCAGGTTCACCGGCTGGATCCGTCTGTGCCGATGGAGGAAATCATCGAGGCACTGGACGCCATCGTGCGCAGCGGCAAAGTGCGATATCTTGGCGCATCCAGCATGTATGCATGGCAATTCCAGAAGCTGCTTCATCTGGCCCAAGATGCAGGGCTGCACCAGTTTATTTCGATGCAGAATTACGTGAACCTGATCTACCGCGAGGAGGAGCGCGAAATGCTCCCCCTCTGCGCCGATGCGGGGATCGCAGTGATGCCGTGGAGCCCGCTTGCCCGAGGCAAATTGGCGCGACCAGCGGATGGCGCATCGACCCAGCGATCCCAGACCGACCGGCTGCAATCGGTCTTGTATGACCAAACACAGGATGCCGATGCGAAGGTAATTTCTGAAGTCGAGCGGATTGCTGGCTCTCGCGGAGTGCCGATGGCGCAGATTGCCCTCGCATGGGTGTTGCAAAAGCCGGCAGTCACCAGCCCAGTTATAGGCGCGACCAAGGCTGGCCATATTGACGATGCTGTCGCAGCACTCGACCTGAAACTGACGCCTGAGGAAATTGCCGCGCTGGAAAAACCCTATGTGTCGCACGAAGTAACGGGTTTATTCACCATGCCTCCCGGCGATCTCAAATTGACGATCAAACTCTGAACTGATGGCGATTGCCTGCAGCAGTCGCATAGAGCTTTAAAGTTTAATAAACTAGATAATTATCAAAACCTAAAGTGAGAATCGGAGCTCAAATACATTAGCCTTTTGACGATTTATACGTGGCTTCCCAAAAGGCTCGCATACACGCCCAGCCGAAAAGCCTTCGCAGTGCATGTTTTCGTGGTTTCCTACTGAAAGCGATGGTGCCGCTTAGAGGATTCGAACCTCTGACCCCATCATTACGAATGATGTGCTCTACCAACTGAGCTAAAGCGGCGCTCACGGGTGGGATGGATTACCACCTATATGTTTGCCTCGCCGCAGAATTTCGCGGCAGGCTGGAGGCCCGAGCCGGAATCGAACCGGCGTGCGAGGATTTGCAGTCCCCTACGTAACCACTCCGCCATCGGGCCAACCGGCTGCAGGCGGCAGCAAAGCCGCTCGCCTGTATGTCGGACGCGCGCCACTAGCGCGTCCTTGCAGCCAGCGCAATCCGCTTGTGACACCTGACGGGCCTGCTAGGGGGCTCTCATGTCGATAAAAGCATTGCTGAACCCCATCGGGGCCGAGAAGGGGCGCATTACGCTGCCCGCAGATGAATGGCTTCAGGGCCGCACCCTGTATGGCGGCGCCAGCGCGCTTGTGGCCTATACTGCTGCGGTGCGTGCCCTGCCTGATTTGCCACCGCTCCGTTCGGCCCAAGTCGCGTTTGTGGCACCGGTGGGTAATAAAGTAGAGCCGCGCGTCGAGGTGGTTCGCCGTGGACGCAATGTGGCGCAGGTGCGCTGTGATTTGCTAGTCGGCGGAGTGGTTGCGCTGACAGCGTTTTTCTTGTTCGGAGCGGAAAGAACAGCCAACGCCAGACACCCGGCAGTCAAGGCAGACAATTGGCCCGGTGCGCCTGAGAATATGGAACCTGTGATGGAAGGCAATGGCCTGGCGTTCATTCAGAATAATTTCGAGCTTCGCCGCGCCCAGAAAGTACGCGGCGCGGGCCCGCCAGTGGTCCGCCGCTGGATTCGGCTGAAGGACCGCGCCACTCTGGATCCTACATCCACGCTGGTGCTGGTGGGCGATACGCTTCCGCCCGGCGCTATGCGCGTGATGGAACGACAGGGGCCGATCAGTTCCATCAACTGGAGCTTCAACGTGCTGGACCATGAAGCCAACACCCGCGATGGGTGGTGGTTGGCGGAAACCTCCAGCGATTACGCGGATCATGGCTATTCCAGCGAGCGACTGCGGCTGTGGGACACCGATGGCAGGCTGGTCATGAGCGGCCTGCAGTGCGTTGCGGTATTCGGCTAGGCTACGTCTTCGAAGTTCGCCTTGCGCTTCGTCATGCCGGCCATAACGGCTTCGATCTGATTGGGTGTCCGCATGATGGCTTCCTGCTCCACGCTTTCGCGCATCAGCATTTCTTCGCCGGTCTGATCATACATGGCGTTGGAGAGACGCTTGGCTGCGCGGATCGCATAAGGATTGCGGTCGGCGATCGTTTCAGCAATCTCTATCGCCTTCGCCAGTGGATCGTCCGAAATATAGGTGGATAGCCCCAGCACTTGCGATTCCTCGCCGGAAAACGGGCGATTGGTGTAAACCAGTTCCCGCAGCACGTCGTCACGAACCAGCCCGCGCCACAGTTGATATCCGCCCATGTCAGGCACAAGACCCCATTTCAGTTCCATAATCGCCATGCGCGCATCCGGCGCGGTTACGCGAATATCTGCACCGCTGGCGATCTGCATTCCTCCGCCAAAGCAAACACCGTGAATTGCCGCGATCACCGGAACTGGCAGCTTGCGCCACGCCGTGGCAACTTGCTGGAAAGTGTTCGAATCGCCGTGAGTCCGCTCCAGCAGAGAAGGTTTATCCGGATCGGGTTCCGCGCCGAAAGTAGATGTATCAAGACCAGCGCAGAAAGACGGGCCATCGCCCGAGATTACTACGGCTCGCACACCCTTGCTAATTTCTAAAGCCGCGGCCGCTTCAATAATTGCAACGAACATCTGCGGGTCGAGCGCATTCATTTTTTCAGGTCGGGTCAGCCGGACATGAGCGACACCTGTATCGCTCAACTGAATCGAAACGCGCTCGTTGGTCGGAAATGTCATGCTGGTCCTCTTCTGATTGGCCTTCACCTTGCGTAGCATCATGCGACTGTCCAGCGCTGAATTACCGGCATGGACCTTCGGCGGGTGCGTATCAGGCCCTGGTCTTTTTCGACGCGAGATACCGCTTCACATTGCGCGCTGCCTGACGCAGCCTCTGCTCGTTTTCGACCATAGCAATGCGAACGAAGCCTTCGCCCTCTTCTCCGTAACCGACACCCGGCGCAACGGCGACGTCGGCATGGGTCAGCAATTCCTTGGAAAATTCCAGACTGCCCATATGTGCCAGCTCCGGTGGCAACGGGGCCCATGCAAACATCGAGGCTGGCGGCGAAGGAATGTCCCAGCCTGCCCTGCCGAAAGCCTCCACCAATACATCGCGGCGCTTGTGATAGATCAGGCGGTTTTCTTCAACCACGTCCTGCGGCCCGTTAAGCGCAGCGCACGCCGCAGCCTGAATCGGAGTATAGGCCCCGTAATCGACATAGGATTTTACCCGCGTCATTGCGCCTATCAGCGATTTGTTGCCGACGGCAAAGCCCATGCGCCAACCGGCCATAGAGTAGGTTTTGGACAGGGTGGTAAATTCCACAGCCACATCCTTTGCGCCCGGCACCTGCAGGATGGACGGCGTCGGCTTGCCGTCGAAATACAGTTCCGAATAGGCAAGGTCCGACAAAATCCAGACCTCGTTCTCCTTCGCCCATGCGACAAGGCGTTCGTAAAACGCAAGATCGACCACTTCAGCCGTCGGGTTGGACGGATAATTTACCACCAGCACACTTGGACGGGGCACGGTGAAGGCCATCGCACTGTCGAGCGCGCGCCAATAATTTTCATCCGGCGTAGTCGGCACGGCGCGAATGGTCGCGCCCGCCAATATAAAGCCGAACTGATGAATCGGGTAAGACGGGTTGGGTGCCAGTACAACATCGCCGGGCGCGGTGATCGCTGTAGCCAGACTGGCAAGCCCTTCTTTCGAGCCCAGCGTTACAACAACTTCGGTTTCGGGATCGATTTCGACTCCAAAGCGGTTGCCGTAATAATTCGCCTGGGCCTTTCGCAGGCCCGGGATGCCGCGCGATTGGGAGTAACCATGCGCGGTAGGTTGCTGTGCGACCTCGCACAATTTGTCGATAACGTGCTGCGGCGGAGGACGGTCGGGGTTGCCCATCCCCAGATCGATAATATCGCGTCCCGCCGTGCGCGCCGCATGCCGCATGGCGTTGACCTCCGCTATCACATACGGCGGCAGGCGTTTCATACGGTAGAATTGGTCGTCCATTGATCTGTCGCGGTCCCTCGTCCGATCGGAAATGCATTTTGACAGGCCCTTCCTGCCTCAACCTGCTCGCAATGCAAACATCGTATGGGTATAGACTTGCAAGCACACTTTCGCTGACAGGAAAATCTGCGCCATGACAAAGCCCGACGCACCCTCCCCGACAGATATGTTTGCCCGTATTTTTGAATTGCAGCGTGAAGCGGGCGAGAAGGTAATGTCGACTTTAATGCCGACGGGCGCGGCGGGAATGCCGGGTGGACTGGCAAGCGCCATGTCAGGACCGATGCCGGCCGGCGATTTGGGCGAATGGGGCAAGAACGCGGTCAAGATGCAGAAGCTGTGGGCGGATTTTGCTGCCATACAAGCCGAGCAGTCGATGAAGAACCAGATGGCCAGCCCGCCTGACCCGATGCAATTCGTGGTGCACTTGCAGGATTTTCAGAAAAAAATGCCGATGGCGGGCGCGGACGATCTACAAGCCTTCTGGCAGGATGCCATCTCGCTGTGGACCGGCGTCATCGGGCAGTTTGCCGGACAGGCCACCGAGGCGGGCGAAGCCGAGGTCGATCTGCCGCGCAAGGACCGGCGCTTTAACGACGATCTATGGCGCAGCCAGCCCGCCTATGCATTGATCCATCAGACTTATCTGCTGATGGCGGAGCGGATGGAAGCAATGGTCGAGAATGCAGACGGCATCGACAAGGGCAAACGCAAGCAACTACGCTTTGCCACCAAAGCCCTGATCGAAGCATTGAGCCCGGCCAACTTTGCAGCGACCAATCCCGTCGTTCTGAAACGAGCTCAGGAAACCAATGGCGCAAGCATGGTCAAAGGGATGGAACACCTGCTGGCCGATATGAAGCGCGGCCAGCTGACCCATAGCGATCCCGACGCGTTCAAGCTGGGTGAGAACATCGCTACAACGCTTGGTAAGGTGGTGTATGAAACGCAGCTGTATCAGCTGATCCAGTACAGCCCCACAACAGAGGACGTACTGGAAATCCCGTTGGTGATCTTCCCGCCGTGGATCAACCGGTTCTACATTCTGGATCTGAATGCGAAGAAGAGCTTTGTACGCTGGGCCGTTGCGCAGGGCATCACCGTGTTCATGGTCAGCTGGAAATCAGCCGATGAGACCATGAGCGATGTGATTTGGGATGACTACATCCGCGCGCAGGTTGATGCGATCGATGCAGTGCGCGAGCGTCTGAATGTGCCCAGCGTACACACGATCGGTTATTGCGTTGCCGGAACCACTCTGGCCGCGACGCTGGCGATTCTGCATCGCCGGGGCGAAGAGAAGCGAGTGAAAAGCTGCACCTTTTTCACTGCACAGGTCGATTTTGCGAAAGCTGGCGAACTTCTTCACTTCATCGACAGCAATCAGTTGGCGAGTGTGGATTCCATGTCGGGAAAGGGGTATCTCGACGGGCGTTATATGGCCGCCACGTTCAATCTACTGCGCAGCACCGACCTGATCTGGAACTACGTGGTCAACAATTACCTGATGGGGGAGGATTACCCGGCCTTTGATCTGCTGCATTGGAACGGAGATGTAACCAACCTGCCGGCGAAATGGCATGGTGCCTACTTGCGCGATCTCTACCGTGACAATCGTCTGGTAAAGAAGGACGAGCTTGAGGCAGATGGCACACCTATCGATCTTTCGCTGGTGTCGACGCCCACCTATGTACAGGCGGGAAAAGAAGATCACATCGCCCCTGCTGAAAGCGTCTGGCGTTTGCGGGAGCATTTTACCGGACCGATCCGGTTTATTCTGGCGGGATCCGGCCATATCGCCGGCGTCGTCAATCCACCTGACAGCGGCAAATACCAGTATTGGATCAATGACGATCCAGAGGTGACAACTCTGTCTGCCTTCCGCGAAGGTGCGACCGAGCATCCCGGGAGCTGGTGGCCAGATTGGGCCGAATGGCTGCGAGCCCAAGCCAACAAAACAGTCAAAGCCAGCGGAATACGCGTCCCTGGCAAGTTGAAGACCGACGTTGTAATTGAGGATGCACCGGGCCGTTATGTTATGAGCCGATAAGCAGATGGAGTAAAATACATCTATCAAACAGTGCTTTAACCTGAATTATGCGGCGCACTTTACAGGCTTATGTTGCACTGCACAATAATTCTTGCATTCGCTCTTGCAGCATGTATATTGTGCAGCGCAACAATACGCTTAGACTGTAAGGATTACTCATGGCTGAGAACACTCCCAGTAAAATCGACAGCGCCGCACAAAAGGCTTACGCCGAAGCGGCAGCACGCAAGGTAGATACTCCAAAGATCGATGTGGCCAAGGTTGAAGCTGCCGTCGAGCAGGACACTACGCCCGCGCCCAAGGTTGAGGCGATCACTAGGGCTGTGGAAGCCGAACCTGACAAGCCTGCTGCTAAGAAGACTGCCGCCAAGCGCAAATCGGACACTCGCAAAGCGACTGCAAAAAAGACTGCAGCCAAGAAACCAGCTGTTAAGAAGGCCGCCGCCCTCAAAGTAGCTGCCGGCAAGACCCCGCCTGCCGAGGCAGCGAAGACAAAAACTGCGGCTAAGGCCGCCTCCACCATTACCAAAGCAAAGGATACCATCATGGCCACTGCCAAGAATGCCCAGAAAACCGTCAAGAACACTGACTATGTCGACACCGCCAAAACATTGGCCGCGGATGCGCAGACACGCCTGAAAGGTGCGTACGCCAAGAGCACCGATGTCGCCGGTGAAGTCGTTGATTTCCATAAAACCAACCTCGAAGCCATCGTGGAATCGGGCAAGGTGCTGACTTCTGGAATGCAGGATATGAGCCGTGAAGCTATTTCCGACACGAAGAAGGCTGCCGAGCAAGTAACCGAAGACGTCCGTCTCGTCGCTGCCGTCAAGTCGCCAACCGAGTTCATGAAGCTCAACGGTGACTTCGCTCGCCGCAATATCGATGCTGCGATTGCCTACTCGTCCAAGAGCACCGAAGCCTGGATGAAGCTGGCCAACGAAGCGATGGCTCCGATCACGAGCCGCGCCAGCGAAGCTGCCGAGCGTTTCAAGAACGCTGCCTAAGCTATTCTGATCGGTCGGCCCTGCAACAGGGCTGCTGGTTAGAGACTATTAAAGGGCCGGATGCGTCAGCGCATTCGGCCCTCTTGCGTTGGTTGGCCAGCCTTTGCTTACCTTTGGCTTGCTATGATCGTCGCAGTTGAAACCACAAATCCGTCCAGCCGACTTCCAGCCACCTTGCAACCTGCTCTGCTCTTGCCGATATTGTACACTGTGATGACATCTTCCTTCCCGACCGATCGCTTAACAACCCGCTTTGCCGGAGAAGATGGCTCGCCCGGTGGTCCGGATGACGATACAGAAATCGGCATCGCTACCAAAACCCGGGCCAAGCCCAAAAAGCCCAGCCAATACAAGGTGCTGCTGCTAAACGATGATTACACCCCGATGGAATTCGTGGTGATCGTCCTCAAACGCTTTTTCCGAATGAATATCGATGAAGCGACACAGGTTATGCTGCATGTTCACCAGAAGGGCGTCGGCATATGCGGGGTCTACCCCTACGAAGTAGCCGAGACCAAAGTGAACCAAGTGATGGATTTCGCCAAACAAAACCAGCACCCGCTGCAATGCACGCTGGAAAAGGCATGAGCCCGCCGCGGATGATCGTTTGAAGCAGACCCACCCTCCTGATCCTGATCTACCAAAGGCTGGTCAAGAGAGCGTGTGGGGCTACCCACGTCCGGCCATTGTCGAACCGTCCAGACGACATATCAAAATCGAACATCGCGGTGTTGTTATAGCGAATACGCGCAGCGCATGGCGGACATTGGAAACCAGCCATCCACCGACGTATTATGTACCGCCTGCTGATGTCTTGACAGAATATCTGCGCCCGAACCCGCGCCGTTCACTCTGTGAATGGAAGGGAATGGCGCGCTATTGGGATCTGGTGATTTCCGAGCAGCGGATCGAAGGTGTGGCATGGAGCTATGCCAGTCCGACCGCCAGCTTCGCCGACATTCGTGACTATTTCGCTTTTTATCCCGATCCGCTTGATGCGTGCTGCGTCGATGGCGAAGTGGTAACACCGCAGCCCGGTAAATTTTATGGCGGGTGGATAACCGGCCATGAATCAGGGCCATTCAAGGGCGTGCCAGGCAGCCAATTCTGGTAAACTCTTCACCTCCGTCCATACGGGGCATGACCGCAGGCTATTTTGCCGCTAAGGCAGTTCTCTTATCCATGATGAGCCACCGGTTTTGCTGAAAATTATCCCCGCTCTTGATCGTTATATATTGCGGCTGGTTATCGTTCCGATGACCGCCGTTTTCGTGCTCGCGGCATCATTGCTGATGCTTGATAAAATGCTGCGCTTGTTTGATTTTGTCGCGGTAGAGGGCGGGCCGATTGGCGTCGTGTTCAAGATGCTTGGCGCTCTGATCCCGGAATATGCCAGCCTCGCTATTCCTCTGGGCCTCATGCTGGGCATCCTGTTCGCATTTCGCAAACTGGCGACATCCAGTGAACTGGATATCCTGCGCGCGGTAGGTATGTCCTATCTGCGGCTGCTGCGTGTACCCTATATGATCACCGCCGTGCTGGTCGCGGTGAATATCGCTCTGGTCTTCTATATCCAGCCGGTCAGCCGCTATTATTACGAGCAGCTGGAATACGATCTGCGCTCGGGCGCGTTGGGTGCGTCGATCAAGGTGGGGGAATTCACCACTCTGGCCGACCGAATGGCGCTGCGTATCGAAGAAAGCGAAGAAGAAGGCCGGCGGCTGAAGGGCATTTTCGCCCGTGTCTCGGACGAAGACGGGCAAGTCCTGTCCATTTCTGCGCAGGAGGGGGCTTTCCTTGCAACCACCGACAACCCGGAAACCATCATCCTGCAATTGACCAATGGAACCATTGTTCAGGACGAACCCGGCACCACCCCGCGCCTGCTCAGTTTTTCCCGGCATAATTTGCCGATCGACCTGCCTTCGATCGAGCAGTTCCGGCAACGCGGAGATGCAGAGCGGGAGTATATTCTACCCGAATTGCTCCGTATCGGCTGGGACCAAGGCCAGTCGGAGGAGGCCCGCGACGCCAGTCAGGCGAGTTTCAACTTCCGCCTGGTGGAAGTGGTGATGATGCTGCTCTTGCCCCTGCTTGCAGTGGCGTTGGCCATTCCCCCCAAACGATCGACCAGCGCCCTAGGGGTGTTTGTCTCCATTGTGATGGTGGTCAGCTATCACAAGGTAAACCAGTACGCAGAGGACATCGCCGCGTTAGGCCGTGTCGATACAGTAATCGCCTTCTGGGGTCCGTTTGCGGTTTTCGCTGCGCTGATATTCTGGATGTTTTATCAGGCAGCCTATGTGCCCGGTGGCCAGCCAATAGGCGCGTTGGAAAATGGCTTCTCCAATCTGGGCAAGCGAATGGGCAAGCTGTTCAAACGGCGTAAACATCGCTCCGATGCTTTTGCAACCGATGCCCATCACACAACGGCTCCGGCGGAATAGGACGCGCGAGGCTTCATGCAGTTCGATTTTTTCCCTTCGTGGACGCTGACCGTCTATCTCGCCAAGATGTTCGTCGTCCGCATCTTTGCGGTGCTGGTGATGCTGGTGCTGGTGCTGATGATGCTGGATCTGTTGGCAATCAGCGGCGACATTCTGGCGGTGGAGGGCAATGGGCAGGCCGAATTATTGACCTACACCGGATATCGCATCCCCCAGCTGGTCCAGCGATTTCTGCCCTATTCCGTCTTGCTGGCGACAATCATTGCGCTGATTACGCTGAACCAAAACAGCGAAGTGATCGCAATGAAGGCTGCCGGGCTTTCCGCACATCAGGTGCTGGCACCGCTGCTGATTACAGCGCTGGGCGTCTCTGTTATCAGCTTTGCCTTCAACGAACGTGTGGTCACCAGCACAACGGCTTCGCTCAAAGCATGGGAAGCGACCGAGTTCGGCGCTGTTCCGTTGGAAGTGGACGCGCGCAAGGGCCTGTATCTGACCGACGGCAGCGACATATTGAGCGCCACAACCATGACAGGACGGGCCGAACAGATCCGCCTGCAAGGTGTCACTTGGTATCGCCGAAACGAGTCTGGCCAGATCGTCCGTCAGGTGCGCGCGGATAGCGCGGAATATGCAGCCCCGGGCTGGCGCCTGATTGGAGCAACCAGCTTCGATGTCGGCACAGCCGAAACTCAGACCGATGCCGAGGTCACCGTCGCGCCGGGCATAACACCCTCTCAGATCGAGCTTGAAAGCGTGGATGCCGACGCGCTCGGCTTTATGGAACTGCGCGATTCCATTCAGGCATACAGGGCTAGCGGCCGCGCTACGGCCGAGTTGGAGGCCAAGTGGTGGCACAAACTATCCGGACCCCTATCGGCTTTTCTGATGCCCCTGCTGGGTGCTGTGGCGGCTTTCGGCCTGGCGCGGTCAGGACAGTTGTTTGTGCGGGCTGTTATCGGGATGGCACTAGGCTTTGCCTATTTCGTGGTCGACAATGCCGCATTGGCGATGGGCAGTTTTGGCGGCTATCCGCCGCTGCTCGCTGCTTGGGCGCCCTTTTTCCTGTTTCTTCTAATTGGTGAAACCGTGCTGATCAGAACAGAGGAATAGGGCCGACATGGCTTCTGCGAGTGGAGCTGCACTGCGTCTGGCAAAGCCCCAAGATGCTCAGGCCCTACCTGCAATCGAGGAGGCCGCAGGCCAGATGTTTGCCGGCATGGCGGGCTATACCGCCGTGGCAGCAAACAAGCCGATCAGTGCGCCGAGACACCGCGCGCTCATCGCGAAGCGGCATTGTCTCGTTGCGGCGGATGGACAACGGATTGCAGGCTTCATCACCTGCGAACCCGTGCGACACGAACTGCATATCTGGGAATTATCCGTCCACCCCGATTACCAGCGGCAAGGACTGGGCGAACGGCTGCTGCGGGGTGTGATGATCGATGCGGGCAATCAAGGTTTTTCCGCCCTAACGCTCACCACATTTCGCGATATACCGTGGAATGCTCCGTTCTATACGCGGCTCGGTTTTGTCGAAGTCGAGGATGCGGAAAGCCACCCACGTCTGGCAGATTTGCTAGACAAGGAGGCCAAGGCAGGATCAGCCTACGATAGCCGGATAGCGATGATACGCTTTTTGGGCTGATGTTGGTTTAAACACCCCGCCTGCGGGCCATTGTGCTGCGGGCAATTTTGCCAATGAGAAATATCATCCCGGGATGGTTCGAGCCCTGATAGGTAGAGCCATCGCCCAGTTCGCGGTGCAAACGGCGATGCGCTTCGGGCAAGGCATGATAGGGCATGGACGGCATCAGGTGATGCAGCGCGTGATAGCGCAGGCCTACGGGAGCCCAGATTTCAGCCAATGGGCCTGGCGGTGGTACATTCACGCTGTCGAGGAACTGCGCGGTCACAGTCATCGGCTCGCCTTCGTTTTCCCACAAATGTGCCACCAGCGTCCGCAGTTGATTGAGAACCGCAGTCAATGAAAGGATCGTTAGTGCAATCAGCAATGGCTGCCAGCCCAGTACAAAAATGCTGCCGATTAGAGTCCAGCTCCATAAGCAACCGCCCAGCTCCTGCCAAAACACACGCCGGGTCATGTCTCCTTCGGCCGGTCGGCGGCGGAATTCGGGATTGATGGAAAGCGAAGAAAATCGCTGCCAAACGAAGCGCCGCACGGGGGGCAAAATCGCGCCCAGAGGGACGAGTACTGCAAACCGCAAAATCAAAGCCAGCGGTGCCAGCAATGCCACCAGAACGAAGGTCGGCAATGTCCACGGCTTCATCAGCGCCAGCGGGAGATACTCAGGATCTTCTATGGTGCCATACTGGGTGCGTTTGTGATGAATCACATGCACGCCTTCATACATGAAAGACGGGGTCAGCAGCGGAATGCCAACAGCCAGATTCCACACCGTGCGGAAACCCGGCAGTGTACTTTTTTGAAAATGTGTCAGCTCGTGATTGAACATCAGCGCACGGTACAGCGCCAGCGCGCCAACCAGACCGAACACCACTGCAAGCCCGACGTTACCGGTCAGAATGGCACCCGCAATACAGGCATAGCCGATTCCAGCAGACAGCAGCATATCGGACCAGTAAATTGCGCCGCGCGCGACATACAGGTCTTTCGTAAGATCCCGTGCAGCCCGCAGCATCGCCTTGTCATCAACAATCGGTGCGCGTGCGCTGGCCCCCGAGGGGGCGGCGGCTGAATCAAGGCTGTGTTGCAAACTCATAAGCTTTATCTTGAGGAAATCAGTTAAAGAGCCTTACTGTAAATTGATGCAGCGTCATACCGGCCAAAGGCCAGCCTATGCTTCGCCCTTCATTAAAGAGGCCGTGCTTGACAACGGCCACTGTGCCTAGACAGGAGCTAACCCGACCTGAACACCCGTGAAAGGGAATGATTGCCATGCATGGCAGTAAAATAGAGATCCGTCCCCTGTCGAACAAGGGCAAGACAGGGAAGCGTGATCGCGCGACATTTGTCGATCTTGGCCGCACCTTTGCTGCGCGTGTTCCCAATTTTATCCCGCAATTGCGGTCTGAAGAACTGGAACTGGTCGATCCGGCCAAAAATCCGTTTTTCGAGCACGCCTCTGTGCAGCTCTTCTTGGCCCTGCGCGATGGCCAACCTGTGGGCCGCATTTCTGCGCATATAGACCATCTGGCGCTGGAGATCCCGGTCGAACAGGGCATGGGCCCTGGTACCGGCATGTTCGGTTTTTTCGATGCAGAGGACGACGCCATAGCCGCCACGCTGCTCAAGACAGCGGAAGATTGGCTGCGCGGTCAGGGCATGACGCGGGTGCTAGGCCCAATCTCGATGTCCATCTGGGAAGAGCCGGGCTTGCTGACGAGGGGGCAGGATCATCCGCCTATGGTTATGATGGGCCATCACCCCGCCCATTATCGCGGCTGGATTGAGGGCAATGGCTACACCCCTGCCAAGAAACTGGTGACTTATGACCTCGGCATTCAAGAGGGTTTCTCCCCTCTTATTCAAAGGATTGTCAGATCAGGCATGAACAACGATCGCATCAATGTTCGGCCCGTAGACCTGAAACGCTATAACGAGGAAATCGCTACGATCCTTGGCATATTGAACGATGCATGGTCGACCAATTGGGGCTTTGTGCCCTTCACTCCGGCAGAAGTCGCTCATGCGGGTAAAAAACTGCGGCCCATTATCAAAGCACCGCTCAACCGGATTGCCGAAGTCGATGGTAAGCCAGTGGCATTCATGCTGACATTCCCCGATGTGAACGGCATTCTTGCCGGCATTGACGGTAAGTTGCTGCCGACGGGCTGGTTCCATATGTTGAACTGGCTGCGCAAGCCAATGGGGGCTGGAATGCGTGTGCCGCTGATGGGCGTGCTGAAGGAGCTGCACAATTCACGGATGGCTAGCCAACTTGCTTTCATGATGATCGAGCAGATCCGGACGGAGGCAGTCAGGCTTTACGGTTCGTCGCGGGGAGAATTGGGCTGGGTTCTGGACGACAATCAGGGAATGATCGCCATCGCCGACGCGATCGATTCCAAGATCAACCGCGAATATATAATTTTCGAGAAATCTCTAAAATAGTATATGAAATTTGGCCTTTGGTACGCCAGCGGGAACCGGTACCAGCATCCGACGTTCGAAGATCACTGGCGGCAGGCTGTCCCTCCCGTCCGACAGGAACAGTTGGTACAATGGCTCGTCTAAAGAGCAGAAAGCGTCTTCCTGGCCACTGTATGGTGGTCGAGGACGACGGTCTACTCGCCTCCGTGATAGAGGCGACTCTGATCGATGCCGGTGCCAGCAGTGTTACCGTTTGCACTACTGCTGCCCAGGCTATGGCCAAATTGCGGAACCATAGGCCAGATGTTCTGGTGCTGGATGTGCATTTGGCAGATAGTGATGACGGCTGGGGGTTGGCCGAACTGGTCGCCAGTGTCGGACCCAATTCGCCAAAGATCATTTTCTCCACCGGATCGCCCGAAGATATCCCGCCCAATATTGCAAAGCTGGGGGACGTGCTGGTGAAGCCCTATGCGCCAGAGGATTTAGTCGCGCTGGCCATACGGCCTCCTCAGCGCGGATTAATGAATATTTTGCGCCGATGACGTCTGCGCTTCCCTGAACCTACTCAAATCGCGGTTGAAACGCTGTGCGCGGCTATGGTTTCTCCATGCCTGAAATATATGAGGCCTCCAGTCGAACTTTATCGACTGGAGGCCTCTGGATAGTATCACCACCGCTTGGACGGGAGGGGGGTCTCGGTGATGATATAAGCAGAATGCCCCACCCTTAATGCTGTTCCCGAGTGCGGAGAAATAACTGAAAATCGCCGCCGCCAATTAAACTTACCATCAGATAAACGGGCGTTTCCCCTCACCAATTGGGGTGTATTGGCCAAAATCGCAGGCCTTCTTCATATCTTCAATGCGCAGATCGCCTGGCTTCCAGTCGACCAGCCCTTCTTCTCGCAAAGATTTGAGCGTTCGGTTGGTGTGGACCAGCGAGAGCCCAAGCATATCGGCTATTTGCGCTTGCGTGATCGGTATATCCAGACGGTTGCTTTTGTCGGCAATCCCGGTCGCCAGAGCGCGGTCAAGTAGCCAGACGGCCAGAAATGTCACCCGCTCGCGCGCGGTACGCTGTCCTACCGAAACAAGGTGCCCCTCCAGCGCGGTTTCTTCCTTCGCAGCCAGCCATACCAGATCATATCCCAGCCGCGGATGCTCGCCCATCAAGCGGTGAAAATCGTTACGCGGAAACACACACAGCCGCGCATCAGTTAGGGCTTCGACAGAATGCGACAGATCGTCATCGAATGCCCCCTGCAGCCCAATCAGATCGCCCGGAAACATGAAATTCACGATTTGCCTCCGCCCGTCATCCAGCGACCGGTAACGTATTGCCATGCCTTCCAGCATGGTGTTGAGATGAGGCGATTTACCACCCTGCGCAGCGATGATTTCACCGCGCGCATAGGCTACCTCGTCCTCTTTGAAGGATTGCATAAATTCCAGTTTGTCTTCCGAAAGGGGCCGGAATGCATCGCATGATTGCAGCGGACATTCACGGCATGGCGTTATCTTCCTGTCCATTGTCACCGCACTGTCCCCATATTTAACTTTACCAATTTCTTTGCCGGTACGCATTGTGATGCGCGCCCCCCTTAACCGTCAGACAATCTGACTTGTCAAACGGGTTCGCTATCATGATCATTTGCGCTTTTGTATGGAACCGAGTCGGTAACGACACGTTTAACGCGCGCATTCATGCGGCTATATCCGGCCGCTCAACCTTCGGAAGGGAATATATGTCGCTTGGAGAAAATGTTGCAGCCCACTTGCCGTATCTGCGCCGCTATGCGCGCGCGCTGACGGGGGCTCAGTCGACCGGCGATGCTTTCGTTCGCCAGACTTTGGAAGCAGCACTCGCCGATGAAGATCTGAAATCGGAATTAAGCGGCGGGCGGGTGGCGCTTTACCGTGCATTTAACAAGGTGTGGTCGACAGCCAATGTTGATACCGGTGAAGTATCTCTCAGTGACGATCTGTCGTCGAACGGGCATGAAGCCGCTGCGCATGATCGCCTATCCACCGTCACGCCGCTCAATCGTCAAGCGCTACTGCTGACGACATTGGAAGATTTCAGCATCGATGAAGCTGGCGAAATAATGGATTTGCCGGCGGCGGAAGTCGAAGCGATGGTCCAAGATGCCGTGGCCGAAATCGACCGCGAATCCTCGACTAATGTGCTTATTATCGAAGACGAACCGCTCATTTCGATGCAACTGGAAGATTTGGTTCGCGACCTTGGCCACGATATCTGTGGCACAGCAGCCACTCGAACGCAGGCGCAAGAAGTCGTTGCAGAAAAAACGCCTGGTCTGGTTCTGGCTGACATCCAGCTGGCCGACGGATCGAGCGGGCTCGATGCGGTGGACGATATTCTCGCTATCGGTAGTGTACCCGTAATTTTCATCACAGCCTATCCAGAACGGCTGCTGACAGGCGACCGGCCTGAACCCACATATCTGGTGACCAAGCCGTTTCAGGAAGCGACCGTCCGAGCAGCCATTAGTCAAGCGCTGTTCTTCAACTCCAGCGAGCCGCTCACCTAAGCATTATCCTCGGCACTTGCTGCCCCTTCAATCTTCAGCCGGATCGGCGAGTATCTCGCCGATCTGTGCTGCAGATCCTTCGGTAACTGGTCCGCCTTTTTTAGTCGCTCTCAGACTGAATGCCGAAGGCTTACGGATCGGCACATCCATCTGGCATCGCACGCCTGTCGGCGCGAATTGCAATTCGACCGGATGCCGCAGTTCGTGCGCCACAATCTTTTCGATCAGATCAGTACCGAAGCCTCGATTGCGCTGCTGCGGTACAGGTGGACCGCCGCTTTCTACCCATTCTATGCGCGCCAGATCATCTGACAGGAGCGACCATGTGACCGATACGCAGCCCCCGAACTGGCTTAGCGCGCCATATTTGGATGCATTGGTTGCCAGTTCGTGGATCGCAAGCCCAAAGGACAGCGCGTCGCCCGGCGCAAGATCAACACCGGGCCCGTCCATCTTCAGCACCATGTCCTGATCATTGGCATACGGAGCCATTTCAGCTGTGATCACATCACGTATGGGTGTGGTCCCCCATTCCGATTTCGTGAGCAGATCATGAGTTGCAGAAAGCGCCCGGATACGCCCATCCAGGCCGTCTGCAAAATCGTCCAGACCGGTCGCCCTACGCCGCGTCAACGATACGATGGAAAGGACATTGGCCAGCGTGTTCTTTACCCGGTGGTTCAATTCTCGGGTCAGAGAATTGCGTATGGAATTCTGCTCGGCAAAATAATCGAGTGATGCCTGATCTTCGTGAGCCTGCTGCGTCAGCAGCCGGGCAACCAGCATAGACAGGCTGGCTACGGCAAGGCCGAACAGCAGAGTAATCATTGAAAGTAACGATAAGGCGCTGCCTTGCGCGGATTCCACCTGAACGATCATGGGCCTATTGGCGAGCCGGAATTGTACCGTAGCAAACCTGCCCGTCGACTGCGTAGGCGATATGGACGCCAACAAATTGGGTGGCTCTGGGCTGCCGTCATATAGCTCGACGCCCTGCCCCCCGATCGTCTCCATTTCTACGACAGTGCTTAAGAAGTCCTGCGCAGCGAACGGGCTATAAATGAAACCTTTCAGTACACGCGTACCTGATCGGAATACCGGCATATACACGAGAAATCCGGAACCACTCTGTCCGCCTTCCTGTTGCAGTAACACTTTGCCGCTGGCAGTGGGGCGGGTTGTGCGCACTGCCTCGCGCATGGCGCTCCGTCTGGTTTCTTCCGACCACATATCGAAACCCAATGCGCGCCGGTTTCGGTCGGTATCGGGCAGTAAATATGTAACGGGGACGATATTATTGCGATCGTCGGAAGGGAAGGGAAATATCCTGCGTGCCCCCACTTCCCCAGGCTCCAATCGCCCTACGAAGTCCCTGACCTCGTCTGCGTTGATATGCTCTGCCCAGCCGATGCCTTCAGCTCCGCGATAATCGGCATCCAGCCGCAGTTCTTCGACAAAACTGCGGAACAGTGGTGCCTCGACCCCGTCCATTGTCGCAAACAGCGCAGCACCGGCACGCAGATAGGAATTGGTCGCATTACCACGCCGGTCTAGGGAGGATGCAATGGTTTGGGCCGCTTTCGCTAGCCGCGCCTGTTCGGCCGCATTTTCACCGCGTTCGATCGCCCAAACACTCAAAACAGTGATCGCTGCGATAAAAACAAAAATCGCCAAGGGCACGGCCCGTGGATAGTCAACCAGCCAGCGTCTGGTCCTGTGGGGTTTCGAGGCATCTGTGTATTTCAAACGGAAACCTGCATATGCACTTTCGATGGCTGAATTATAACTGGGGCTGCAACGGGGGGAACCATGCTGCCCAGCATTCGTTCCTCCCAACTGAATGGTTTTAACTCCCGTGCCTGATTGCTAAGAGCGCGGCATAATGGGGCACCCAAAGGAATTGTTGGTGACAGACGGCAAATCGCCGGACGCTGCGTCGTCCGGGAAAGCGAAAAAAAGCAATCCGAATGACCCTCAGTGGGCCGATGGTTTGCGCCAATTGTATGATTCAGTGGTCGACGAACCGCTCCCGGACAGCTTTAAAGATCTTCTCTCAAAGTTGGACGGCGAAGCAAAATGAGCGAGTCTAAACGAACTGCCTCCGAGCAGGCCGATTTCAAAAGAGAATTGACCGAAGTTGTGCCGCATTTACGCGCTTTTGCGCGTGGTCTGTGCGGGCGCCCAGACATGGCCGACGATCTGGTGCAGGAAGCGCTGATGAAAGCTTGGGCTGCGCAGGAACGGTTTGAGCCTGGTACATCCATGCGTGCATGGACTTTCGTTATCCTACGAAATGCCTACCTCACCGATATGCGCCGCAACCGGTTTCGGGGCGAATATGATGAAGGCGTGGCGGAGCGCATTCTGACTGCTCCGGCAGGTCAGGAAGAGCCTGTCCATCTATCCGACATGCATCGCGCTCTGCTGACTTTGCCGCCCGAGAGGCGCGAGGCGCTTCTGTTGGTGGGTGCAGGCGGCTTCTCTTACGAAGAAGCTGCCAATATCTGCGGCTGTGCAGTCGGAACGATCAAGAGCCGCGTGGGCCGCGCCCGCAGTGCCCTCAATGCTATGCTGGAAAGCGGTGACATCCCCAACCGTTCGCTGGATGATGCAACCGCGCATCGCGCCATTCTTGAAGAGTTGGACAATGTTGCTGCAGGCAACGGTATCGCAGCAGCAAGTTGATCGCAACAGATCAGCCGCCGACGTGCGCATGAAAGCGAAGCCCTGCTGATGGATGCGCCCGGCCCGCCAGATAACGGTTCGGTAGAGGTACCATCTCCCAAGGCCAGCAGCACTGTGCCAAGGCGGCGGATGGCCCTCGCCCAGCAGGAATTGCGGCTTATAAGCACGCTGGTGGTGCTAATCGGAATCGGTCTATTTCTAGCCCTGCCTTTCGTTCTGTCGATCGGCTCCGTCGTCTTCCTGCCCCTTACCACCGCTATCATACTCTCGATCCTGCTTTCTCCCTTGGCGGACCGGCTATCTGGGTGGGGCGTGCCCAATCTGCTGGCATCGATGATGTCGCTGATACTGTTTTTCGCTATCGTCCTACTGGCCTTCGCTGTCATTCTACAACCGGCCATCGCCCTGTTCGAGGAATTGCCTCGACTGGCAGAGCAGGTTGCGCAACGCTTCGCCGAATTGCGAGACCAGTTCGCATGGCTCGCTGCTGCGAATGAACGCTTCGCAGAAATCGTCGGCAATACTGGCGCCAATGAAGTGGTTCTGGCCGGACCGTCAATGTTACAGCAGCTCGCAATCGGCGCGCCCTCTGTGTTTCTGGAGGTCTTGCTAACCTTCCTGATGGCGTTCTTCATGGTGGAGGCGCGGATGCGGCTGCGTCGCAATCTTCTGTTCGGACGCACCAGCTTCGGCACCAGTATCAAGGCCGCCCGCGTTCTTCGCGAAGTGCAGGACCGTGTGGCAAGTTACATCCTGACCGTAGCATGGATCAATCTGGGCGTAGGCATTGTAGTGGGCACGGGAGCATGGCTTCTGGGTGTGGACGCACCACTGATGTGGGGCGGGCTGGCGACGCTGCTTAACTTCATTCCCTATATCGGGCCGCTGGTGATGACCGGAGTACTGGCGCTGTTCGGAGTGGGAACCAGCGAAACCATCCTGTTGGGCCTAATCCCGGCTGCTGCCTATCTGGCGCTGCATACGGTGGAAGCGAATGTCATAACACCGTCCATCCTTGGTGCGCGCTTCACAATGAATCCGGTGATGATCCTGATCGCCTTTTCTTATTTTAGCTGGATATGGGGCGTGTTCGGTGCATTGCTGTCGGTACCCATACTGCTGATGCTGACCGCATTTTTCGACCATACCGGGCGGCCCAATCTGATCGGCTTTGTTTTCGGGGAACCGCTGTTCGGCAATCAACTGATGGCGATGGGGGATGGCTCTCCATCAGATCGACCGCCTGAAACATCGCCCGGAGCTTGATCATCTTATCCGGCACAAAAGAGCCCGCCAAGCGCAATGCTTGGCGGGCTCTTTTGTTTAGCTCGCTTAAGGATCAGGAAGTGTAGCTCCATGTCGATCCACGCGTCAGATTCTCTGAAGCGAAGCTCCAATTGAGCTTGTCGCTCGTCACAGCCTTTAGATAAGCTGGGCGTGAATTTTGGTGATCAAGATAATAGGCGTGTTCCCAGAGGTCGATAACCAGCAGCGGATTAACGCCGTCTTGGTCGGCTAGCGTATCGCCATCATGCGTTTCCTCGATGGTCAGCTTACCCCCTTTTTCTGCCAACCATACCCAGCCGCTAGCGAAGTGGCCTGCGCCGCGATCCTGCAATTGGCTCTTGAGTTCATCAACCGAACCGAAGCTATCGTCGATCATGGTCTTCAACTCATCGGTCGGTTCCCCGCCCTTTTCGGCCATCGAATTCCAATAGAACCCGTGGTTCCAGCTTTGGGCGCTGTTGTTGAACAAGCCCTGATCGTTGCCGCGGGCTGCGGAGATAACTTCTTCCAAAGACTTGTCCGCATGATCAGTACCTTCAATCGCGGCGTTGGTCTTATCGACATACGCTTTGTGATGCTTACCGTGGTGGAAGCTCAGCGTTTCGGCAGAAACGGCCGGGGCCAGTGCGGTATCTTCGTAAGGGAGCGGGGTTACTTCAAAAGCCATGAATGGATCTCCTGATCGGGTTTTAACAGATTGGTGGTTCGGGGTATCAACGCGCCAGACCCTTCAGGGTTGCATGGCAGGCGTATTTTCTTCGCTCTGAGTGCTTCCTTCATTTTCGGCGCCACGATCCGTGGCGGCAGTAACTGCGACATTCATCGTAACATTGGCCAAAGTGCGCATGATATCGGGCAGCATTTCGACCGCAACCAGCAGCGCCAGCGGCTCTATCGGTACACCCATTGCCAACGCGATCGGGCCAATCGAGATTACAAAACTGATTGAGCCCGGCAGGCTGACAGAGCCAACGCTGATAATCAGCGCCACTGCAATGCCGGTCGCCAGAATGGCGGGTGTCAGCTCCACGCCTACCAGGGTCGCAACATAAATCGCTACTGCCATATTCATTGCCGGACTGGTCGCGCGGAAAATGGCGACTGCCAGCGGCAGAACGAAATCGGCTGTATCCTCGCGCAGTTTCAGCCTCCGCGCGCTGTCAAGCATCGCTGGCAGACTCGCAAGCGAACTTTGCGTGCTGACCGCAACCGCCTGCGCGGGAACCAGCGCCCGGGCAAAACGCACCGGGCTGACACGGCCCACAACGAAAGCCAGCACATAAGCCGCCAGTAGCACCGTCGCCCCCATCGCCGACACGGTCAGAATGTAGTGTATCAGAGTAACGAATGCACCGTCACCGCCAGCCCGAAGTGCAACACCGAATGCCAGGGCGAAGACCCCGATAGGAGCAAGCCACAACACCCATCCTATAATAACCAACATCGCATTGCCGAGCGCGCGAAAAAATCGCAGCAATACCTCGCCCTGCCCTGCAGGAATGCGGGTGATGGCAACGGCGAACAGGGCGAAAAACAGCGTCAGTGGCAACATTGCCGTTTCCGCAGCAGCGGCAAACAGATTGGGTGCAACCAGAGAAGCCACGAAATCGCCAAGTTCCGGCACGGACTGCGGTTCCATCGCATCGCCGCCTGCCAGCAGAGCAGTGGCCGCTTCGGGTATAGGGAAAGCGGCAAGCAGCAGGGGCATCAGCAAGGCGCCGACCAGACCGCTAAACAACAGCATCCCAAACACCCAGCTCAGCATCCGCCGCGCTGTTTTTCCCGCCCGCGCTGCTGCGATCATTTGCGCAATGCCCATGACCAGCAGCGCAGCTACCAACGGGATGATCGTCATTTGCAAGGCGCGCAGCCACAGGGCGCCAACCGGCTGTGTTATAGCAGCAGCAGAAGCCTGAATGCCGCTGCCCTGCACCAAAGCTCCCACGATCAGCCCGCCGACCAGTCCAGCGAATGTCCACCATACCGGCAGAGATATTTTAACCAGCCCGGTGTCTTCTGCACTTTGGTTGGCCAAAACCCGCCCCTCCCTCTTCACTTTATACCGCCGCACAGCCACAAAGGGGCCCTCGAGGCTACGTTTCAAATGGAAGCCTTTGCAGGGGATAGCATGACACGCAAATATTTCGGCACCGACGGCATTCGCGGGGAAACCAATTCCGGAGCGATGACCGCCGCTACAGTGATGCGCGTAGCGCAGGCTGCGGGCAATCATTTCCGGCGCGGCGATCACCGTCACCGCGTGGTAATCGGCAAGGATACGCGCCTGTCGGGCTATATGATGGAAAACGCACTGGTAGCAGGCTTCACCAGCGTGGGCGTCGATGTTATTATGACAGGCCCCCTGCCAACGCCTGCCGTGGCTCTGCTGACCCGCGAAATGCGCGCCGATCTGGGAGTGATGATTTCGGCCAGCCACAACCCCTTTCGCGATAACGGGATCAAGCTGTTCGGACCGGACGGGTTCAAGCTTGATGACGATACCGAACGCGAGATAGAGCGGCTGATCGACGAAGATCCCCCGCTGGTCGAGGCCGCCGAGATCGGCCGGGCCCGCCGGATAGAGGATGCGCGCGGGCGATATATCCACGCAGTTAAACAATCGATCGCCGATGATATCCGCTTCGATGGTTTGAAGGTCGTTGTGGATTGCGCGAACGGCGCGGCCTATCAGGTCGCGCCTTCCGCCATTTGGGAACTGGGCGCGGATGTCATCACTCTGGGCGTCAGCCCCAATGGCATCAATATCAATGACGGTGTCGGCAGCACATCACTGGATGCTATCAAGGCAAAGGTCGTGGAAGAAAGCGCGGATATCGGCATTGCTCTGGACGGCGATGCCGACCGTCTGATCGTTATCGATGAGAAGGGCCGCGAAGTCGATGGCGACCAGCTGATGGCGCTGATCGCTTGCCGTATGGCCGAACGGGGCAATCTGAAGGGCGGCGGCGTGGTCGCCACTGTAATGAGCAATCTGGGACTGGAACGGCATCTTGCCGACAAGGGACTGACCCTGGAGCGTACAGGCGTGGGCGACCGCTATGTTCTCGCCCGGATGCGCGAGGGCGGCTTCAACGTTGGCGGCGAGCAATCGGGGCATATGATCCTGCTCGACCATGCAACCACCGGCGATGGCACCGTAGCGGCGTTGCGCGTTCTCGCCAGCCTCGTCCGGTCGCAGAAACGCGCCAGCGAGTTGCTTCACCAGTTTGAGCCTGTGCCGCAATTGCTCAAAAACGTGCGTTATTCCGGTGGCACCCCGCTCGACAATGCCGAGGTGAAAGCAGCCATTATCGACGCAGAAGCCGAGCTGGAAGGCAAGGGCCGCCTTGTCATTCGTGCATCGGGCACTGAGCCTCTGATCAGGGTGATGGCAGAAGGCGATGATGCCGCCCAGGTGGAGGCCGTGGTCGACAGGGTGTGCGACGCCGTGAAGGGTGCCGCCTGATGCTCGCCATGCGCCCGGATTGCGAACGCTGCGGCAGGGATCTGCCCGCCGATGCGCCTAGTGCCTTTATCTGCAGTTTCGAATGCACTTTCTGTGCGCCTTGCGCGGAAAAGCTTGATGATCAATGCCCCAATTGCGGCGGAGAACTGACCGACCGCCCGATCCGCAGCCGCGCCCTGCTGGAGAAATATCCAGCGAGTAAAAACCGGGCATTCAAGGGATGACAATCAAAGCGAAAAAACCGCCGCGCATCCTTTCCATCGCCGGATCCGACAGTTCCGGTGGGGCGGGCATTCAGGCCGATATCAAGACCATCGCGATGCTGGGCGGTTATGCAATGACTGCCATCACCGCTGTAACAGCGCAAAATTCCATCGGCGTGCAAGGGATCGCCCCGATGGAGGGGGAGTTTGTCGCTCGTCAGGTTTCTTCTTGCGTGAATGATATCGGTGTCGATGCGATCAAGATCGGGATGCTCCAGAATGTCGATATCATCACCTGCGTCGCGGGCGCTCTGGAAGCATTGCAGACCCCGGTGCCTATTGTCCTCGATCCGGTGATGGTCGCCACATCCGGCGCGCGGCTGCTACAGGATTATGCTGCGGATGTGATGCGTGAACGCCTGTTCCCGCTCGCCACGCTGCTGACACCTAATCTGCCTGAACTGGAATTGCTGGCCGGACGCGAACTGCGCGATACCCGGCTGGCGCACGATGCCGCGCTGGAACTGGCCGAAAGCTATGGCTCTCAGGTGCTGGCCAAGGGCGGCCATACTCAGGACGAGCAGGTGATCGATTTGCTTGTTACCCCGGCGCGTGGGGATGCAGGTGCCAAAATGGCGTCTTTTACCGACTCGCGGATCGACACCCGCCATACCCACGGCACCGGCTGCACATTGTCATCAGCTATCGCCACCCTGCTTGGCCACGGCCAGTCGATGGAACACGCCGTCCGCCTCGCCCGCCGGTTCGTGCGAGAGGGCATATTAAAAGCCCCCGGTTTTGGAGAAGGCGCCGGGCCGCTGGGCCATCACGCAGTCCGGCTGGCCGACTAGCGCAGGAGGCGGCCTCTAAAGGCTGTAAAACTCGGCAATGTGGGCCCAAGCCTCGTCTGCTGTTTCGACCCATGTGATCAGATCGAGATCTTTTCTCGAAATCGTGCCTTCTTCCGCAATCGCTTCGAAATCAATCACCCGGGTCCAGAAATCCCTGCCGAACAGCAGGATTGGCATCGCTTTCATTTTACCGGTCTGGATCAGGGTCAAAAGCTCGAACATTTCATCGAACGTGCCGAACCCGCCAGGGAACACTGCTACGGCGCGTGCGCGAAGCAGGAAATGCATTTTGCGCAAGGCGAAATAGTGGAAATTGAGCGAGAGGTATGGCGTTACAAAGGTGTTCGGCGCCTGCTCGTGCGGCAGGACAATGTTGAGCCCGATGCTCTCCGCGCCTGCATCGCTTGCGCCGCGATTGCCTGCTTCCATAATCGAAGGCCCGCCACCGGTGCATACTACGAATTGGCGTTTGCCATCTTCGACAATCGACTTTTCACTCGCCAGCTTGGCCAGTTTGCGCGCTTCGTCGTAATATTTCGCCTTGTCGGCCAGCCGCTGGGCGACCTTTTGTTCGAACTCGTCGCCATCCTTGGCTGCTTCCACAGTTGCTTCAGCCTGTTTGGGCGACGGTATGCGAGCGGAACCGTACATTACCAGCGTAGAACCCACGCCAGCTTCGTCCAGCAGCATTTCCGGCTTCAGCAGTTCGAGCTGGAAACGGACCGGGCGCAGTTCCTCGCGCAGCAGAAACTCATCATCCTGAAATGCCAGCTTGTATGCCGGATGCCGCGTCTGCGGCGTATCGGAAGGTGCCGTTTCCGCGATTTTCGCATCCTGCGCTGCGCGAGGAAACGGTCGGTTATCCTGATCTTTATCTGTCATTGCGCGGCCAGTAGGGGCCTAATCACACGCAGGCAATCACCCAGAGCAGAAACGGTTTAAAACAGGAATGCCAGCGCGATGAAAACCACAGCGCCCAGTGCCAGCGATCCAATCGTCCTGCCGCGATAGGCGGGCGACATGAATCCTACCAGCAATCCGCCCAGTACCACCAAGAACAGCGTGATTGCGGCGATAATCTGGTAAATTCTGAAAGTCTCCGGGCCGTGGCCTTTGTGCAGTTCCATCAGGCTGTATTGCACGCTGGGTTGATTGAGTGTGGCCGACCAGACGCCGTCCTCCTCGGAAAAGACAACGAAATCCCTTGATGTCGGGCGTGTTGTGATGGAGCCGGGGCGCATCCGCAGATAATCGAATCCGGTGTCCAGATCGTTCGCCGACAGCACGGCGCGCACATCGGCTTCGATAGTTGCGGCATCGGGGTCCAATACCAGATCGGCAGGCACGGCCAGCGGCGTCTCCACCGTCTCGCCCTTGTTATCGGTCAGGTAACTGCCGCCGGTAAATGCCACCAACAGGAACAGCGGAGCCAGCAGTCCGGCCGCCAGCAGGTGGAAAAGCACGAGAAGATTACGTGTTTTGGCTTTGCGCATCGGGATGTTCCATTGGCAGCTGCATTGGCGCAGATTTCTTGAGAATTATTCGCAATAGCCACTGACAATGGAAGGCCGTGTTGTCAATCATGGCGGTTGCGGAGCGGATGGAGAGCGGCTGTCGCAAGATAGCGTTCGAGCTGGAAAAGCTGGATGCCCCGTGAGGATTCGAACCTCAATTGACGGAGTCAGAGTCCGTAGTCTTACCATTAGACGACAGGGCATCAGAAAAACGCCGATAATTCAATAGCTTAGCCAAGAAAACGGCTATAACCAGTGCGACTGTGCGACGTTCGGTGCGACTTGGCGTCGCACCGGCGGGCCGCATTAGACACATACAATCACCCCTTCAACCCCCAATTTCTGGGAATGTGGCAATGATAGTCGTCTAACTACGAATTAGACGACTTCATGTTCTCAGGATCTTTCAGCCACGCCGCGTGATCAAAATTTAAACGTGGCCAGAGCGATAACTACCTGACAATTCGTATTGGAAGCGGACTGACAGCTAACCACCCCAATGTCAGACATTCGAGACTAAGCGACGAAGTCCCGAAAGCTGCCATTCGCCAATCTGCGCCCGTTGGTGGGCCTCGCAGCCGTGTTGCACATGTTACAACCGAGAAATGCTAAGGGCGCTTATTGGGTATTCGTGCAGATAAGCAGCCTCTCCGCTAACGACCCCTTGCAGCCATTAGATTCTCGGTCTAAATTTTGGTGTGTGAAGCCCGCTACTAAACCTATCTATGAGAAGGCTGCCATAGCCTCTATCTCAACATCCTTGCTCTTGGCGATTTCCCCTTTCTTGTTCGCGAAGATTGCGGTCTTTTTGTTAGGTTTTTTAAACTGGCTGCTGTTCATGAGCGTTACTTTTTCTGTTATCCTCCGACCATCACGTTCGGAGGCGTTCACGGAGCATAGTCTACGTAGATATGTTTATGCGTTTTATGGCGCTCTCGTTGCCTTTACGATTGCCAGTTGGTTTGCGGTTTTGATGATTTAGCTCTTTATTGGGTTTAGCTTCTTACCCCAAAGTAGGACATTCGAGACTAGGCGTCAAAGCCCTGAAAGCTGACCTTCACCAATCTGCGCCCGTTGGTGAGTCTCGCAACCGTGTTGCACACGTTACAACCACGAACTGAGAAGGGAGATTTTCGGGCTTTTCGTGCAGAAAAGCCGACTGTCCGCTAACGACCCAATTGCGGACTTCCGGCATTCGACATACACCGGTAAAATGGACCGCTCTACCACGCTTACGCTTCTAGCTAGTTTCGTGCTGACCGCATGCAATGCCTCAGGGGACTATTTTTCAGTCGCGAACGCCAATGACGATGTAGAATCGGCCGAAGTCCACATCTGCGATAAGGTCATCAAGCTACCTAAAAGAGCGGAGCGTTTCTCCAAACACATTGATATCGATTGTGAGGGCAGTGGCAAATTAGAAGTTGTTATGGAGGATGACACAGAGGTTACTTGCATCATCGGATACGTCACTCCCGGAGCTTCGCAGCATTGGGGGTATGAAATCAAAGAAGGCGAATGCCAATCGGATGGCATCGCGATCTGAATGGCTTCCGCTTCCCACCCCAGTTTCAGCCAATCGAACCATTTTTTACGATGCCCGTAAGCAGTCGTTGATCCAGTATGAATTTTGTCCACGCGGCCGAGGGCGTGAAAGTCTATCTGGCTAATTTGACGCAGCTTCCTTCGACATACGTCCTGCGCGCCGCTCCATCATCGCGATCAAGTTACGGCTATGCGCGCCGTTTAGCTGAAAGACCCTGAATATGAAGACTCGGTGCGACTTCACGCTGCAAATAGCTGCAAAGTCGCACAGTTTTTAAATGCTAAACTATTGAAAAAAAACAATCGTCGCGACACTTACCATTAGACGACAGGGCATTACCAGTCTGCAGGGCAACGAAACGAGTGGAATCGTATCAATGTCCGGCAAGGCGCGCCATTTATGGGTGGGTGGGCGGCAGGTCAAGGGCTGACCTTGTTTGCCGACCGCGTTCATGCCTCAATGCGCGCGCCACCGCGCTTGCGGTGCGGACCTGTGCCCGCTAGCGTCTCTGGCAGGTCCTCGTAACCGTTTCGGTTGCGAGAGGAAAAGAAAGATACAAGCGTAATGGCGGATCATTCTCCGCCGGACAAAGCCAACAGGGCTGGCGCAAAGGGGAATACATCGTCCGGCAGCGTAGCCGATTTTCGCTACAAAGCTTCCCCGCCGCCCAATGAAGCACTGCCGGTTACGGAGCCCCGTTCCGGGCCGTCGGCGTATACGCAGGGCCAGGTTTCCGCGCCCGCGCTCCCCGGTAATGCTCATGTGTTCGGCGGCAACGGCAAATCGCGTCCTGCGCGCAAGCAGGCTTATGCCGCGCTGGATCTGGGCACCAATAACTGCCGTTTGCTGATCGCCCGCTCTTCGGGTGAAGATTTTACCGTCATCGACGCATTCAGCCGGGTTGTGAAGCTGGGCGAAGGTTTGGCCAATTCGGGCAGGCTGTCGGATGAAGCGATGGACCGGGCGCTGGGCGCACTGACCATCTGCGCTGACAAGCTGCGCCGCCGCAATGTCTTCCTCGCCCGTTCGGTGGCCACGGAGGCCTGCCGCCGGGCCAGCAACGGACAGCGGTTTATCGACCGTGTGCGCGAGGAAACCGGCATCGTACTGGACATAATTTCTGCACAGGAAGAAGCCCGGCTTGCGGTTCTGGGATGCCATGTCCTGCTGGAACAAAGTTACGGGCCAGCGGTCATTTTCGACATTGGCGGAGGCTCTACCGAACTGGTGCTGATCGAGCCGGGCGACAATGTGCCGCGCATCCTCGACTGGCAGAGTGTGCCTTGGGGCGTTGTATCGCTGAGTGATACAGTGCTTCGCAAAGGCGACACCCCGGAAGAACGCGCCGAGCGCTATGCCGAAATGCGCAAAACCGTATCCGACAGTTTCGCACCTTTCATTGAACGGATCGAGCCGTGGAAAGGCAAGCCCGACCCGCGCCTGCTGGGGACCAGCGGCACGGTAACCACGCTGGCCAGTCTGCATCTGGAATTGCCGCATTACGACCGGCGGGCTGTCGATGGCCTGATCGTACCGTCGGCATCGATGCGCGATATCTGCGCACGACTGGCCGGTATGACTTGGGCCGAACGGTCAGACCTTCCCTGCATCGGACGCGATCGCGCCGAACTGGTTGTGGCGGGCTGCGCCATTCTGGAGAGCATTCTGGACCTGTGGCCTACCGAGCAACTGGGCGTGGCCGACCGCGGCATACGCGAAGGCATACTGCGCAGTCTGATGGCCGCCGATCTGACCCCGCATAGCAAAGCGCCAGCAAATCAACAGGGAGCCTCCGCATGAGCCGGTCCGGCCGTGATCCCGACAAGCGCGTCCGCTCGGGTCGCAAACGGTCGCAGTCATCCATTCAGTGGCTGGAGCGCCAGCTGAACGATCCGTATGTGAAACAGGCACAGCTCGACGGCTATCGCAGCCGCGCGGCGTACAAATTGCTTGGGCTGGACGAGCGGTTCAACCTTTTGTCCAAAGCCAACCGCGTGGTCGATCTGGGCATTGCGCCCGGGGGCTGGGCACAGGTTGTCCGTCGCAAACGGCCCAAGGCGGGCATTGTGGGCATCGATCTGCTGGAGACGGACCCGATCGAAGGCGTCACAATCCTGATGATGGATTTCATGGACGATAAAGCGCCTGCCTTGCTGGAGGCCGCGCTGGACGGGCCGCCCGATCTGGTAATGTCGGATATGGCAGCCAATACGGTGGGGCATAAGCAGACCGACCATCTGCGCACGATAGGCCTGGTGGAAACCGCCGCCGACTTTGCCATCAACACGCTGGAGAAGGGCGGAAACTTCGTTTCGAAAGTGCTGGCAGGCGGCACCGACAAAGATCTTCTGAATCTGCTGAAAAAGCACTTCACATCAGTGAAGCACGCCAAACCACCGGCAAGCCGCAAGGGCTCTTCCGAATGGTATGTGGTTGCTCAGGGATTCAAAGGCCGCAACTAAAAAGGGGAACCGAAGTTCAAACTTCGGCTCCCCTTTTTAAGATCCATTTACACCTAAAATCAGGTGGCAGGGCGATCCTGCGGAACCGGCTGTTCGTCGCCCATAGCGCCCGCTGCTTCAACGGCACCGGCATCGCTGCCCTCGGTCGCACCAGGGCCTTCACCTGCGCCGTCTATATCCTCGGCTTCAGCCGGTTCTTCGACCACTTCGGGTGTCGGCAGCGGCGGACCGCCCCCATTGGCGAGCATGTAAAGAATCACATTGGCACGATCTTCGACACTGCCCAGACCGGCGAAGCTCATCTTTGTACCGGAAGCAAAGGCACGCGGGCTCTTCAGCCATGCATCCATCGCATCATAATCCCAGCTGCCGCCAACGCCCGACAAAGCGGAGCTGTATGCGAAACCGGCAGCATGCGTGCCAATCGGTTTGCCCATTACGCCATAAAGATTGGGGCCGATGCCGTTCGCACCGCCGGAATTGATCGTGTGGCAAGCCGTGCACTTGGCGAACACCTTCTCGCCCGCATCCGCCGAACCGGCAGCCAGCGCCTGTGCAATGGTCGGGCCAGTATCCGCTTCAGCACCTTCTTCCGGTGCATCGATGAAATATCCAGGCTTCTCAGGTGCTTCCGCGCCATCCCCGTGGAAATATTTCGAGCTCAGACTGCTGAAGCCCAAAGCGACAATTCCGGAAAACAGTATCCATCCGAAGGCGGTGTTGCGGTTGTCTTGCATGCTGATTCGATATCCACGAAAGGCGAAGGAAATAAGTTGGTCCGCACTTAGTCAGCATGCCCCCCATACGCAAGGGTGCCGAACATATGCCCGCAGCGCACGGATACAGACGCGCTTGCCCGCCAACAAACACCCCGCTAACCGCCTCCCGGTATGAACAAGTTTGCTGCCCCTGCCCGCCAACTGGTCGAAACCATGCGCGCCGCAGCGCATGGGGAACCCGCCCGCACCGTTTCGTTCGGCGGGGCGCCCGGGTCCAATTCGCACAAAGCGATGGGCGAATACGCGCCCGACGGCCTGCCTCTCCCGTGTTACGGTTTTACCGACGCCATCGATGCGGTGAAGACGGGCCTGGCTGATCGTGCGCTGATCCCGATCGAAAACTCCCAGCATGGCCGCGTGGCAGACATCCATTTCATGTTGCCCGAAAGCGGCCTTGCCATCGTGGCCGAGCATTTCCTGCCGATTCATCACGCCCTGATGGCCCTGCCGGGTGCGGATGTCGCGTCGATGGAGGCGGTTTACAGCCACCCGCAAGCTCTGGGTCAGTCGCGCCATTTTCTGGGTGAACGTGGTCTCGTCCCCCTCGCCCACGCCGATACAGCGGGTGCTGCGGCCTATGTGGCAGAGGTTGGCGAGGCGCGGTTTGGCGCGATTGCGCCTGCCATCGCAGCGCAGTTGTACGGGCTGGAGATACTGGCCGAGCGGGTGGAAGATGCCGCCGACAACATGACACGTTTTGTCGCTCTGGCACGCGAGCCGCTGGATGTAAGCGGAATGGATCCGGAAGGCACCATGACGACCTTCATCTTCGAGGTGAAGAACATTCCCGCTGCTTTGTACAAGGCGTTGGGGGGCTTCGCCACAAACGGGGTGAACATGACCAAGCTGGAAAGCTATCAGAAGGGCACCAGCTTTTCTGCCAGCATGTTCTACGCCGATATTCTGGGAGTGCCCGGCGATCCGGCTGTGGACCGCGCCATGGAAGAACTGGCCTTCCATTGCCGTGAATTGCGGGTGCTCGGCAGCTATACTGTGGCGCGTGAAAGAGGATAGCTGGAAAGCAAGACCGGAACGGCGCGGTAGGCGGGTCTTGGGACAAAACGGTTTTACGGCGAGGTTCTCGCGAGATCTTTAATACCCGTGCGATATCACAAAACCCGCCCGCCTCAACTGCAACGACACGATAATAACATTCTACTTTTGGTGATATGCTGTCTGCTGTGGTAACAGGCATATTCAATCTGAATTCAAAAAATAACAGGGGTGATTTGAATGCAACTGGGGAATTATCAATTTGATCAAAACTTGGCGGTGGAGCTGCTTGAAAAAGCGGCTATGGCAATCGCTATTCTGATCGTCACATGGCTTCTGGCCAAAGCGGCCAAGTGGGCTTTCGCCAAATTGGTGGACGCGGTTCCATTGCTCCAGCGCGGCACCGGCAACGGACAGAGTGTCGGCTTGGCGCTCGGCAAGATCGTTTCGCTGTTCATCTGGCTGTTCGGCCTGCTGGCGATCCTTCAGGTTCTGGGCCTGAATGCAGTGGCCGGCCCGATCAATTCCCTGCTTGAGAATGTGGTCGAATTCGTGCCGCGTCTGATTGGTGCTGGCATCCTGCTGTTTGTTGGACTGATGATTGCGGGCATCGTGCGCGATATCGCTGTTACAGCGATGCAGACAGTCGATCTGGACAAATGGGCGAACAAGGGCGGCGTGGACAATGTCACCGGCAATCATGCCATCAGCAAGACCATCGGTACGATCGTCTATATCCTGATTGCCATTCCGGTCGCGATTGCTGCGCTGAATGTGCTGAGCATTGAATCGATCTCCGAACCGGCCAGCGATATGCTGCGCATGATTCTGGAAGCAATCCCGCGCATTATCGGTGCGGCAATCCTGCTTGGCATCGGCTACCTGATCAGCAAGTTCGTCGTGAACATGCTGACACAGCTGCTGACTGGCTTCGGCGTCGACCGTTCGCTGTCGGCAACCGGCCTTGTCGGTGAAACGACCAGCGCGTCGAGCATCATTGCCCGCGTCGTTCAGATTGCCATCCTGCTGTTCTTTGCCATCGCGGCAACGCGCATGCTGGGCTTCCCTGAACTGACCAACATTCTGGAAGAAGTTCTGGAACTGGCCGGCCGTGTGGTCTTCGGTGCAGTGATCATCGGCGCAGGTTTCCTGATCGCCAATATGCTGGGCAGACTGATCGGGGGAACCCCGGGCACAATCGTGCGCTGGGCGACCATCGTAATCTTCACCTTCATGGGCCTGTCCTACACCGGCGTCGGCGACATCATCACCGAGACCGCGTTCAGCGCTCTGGTAATCGGCGGCGCTGTTGCAGGCGCTCTCGCCTTCGGCCTGGGTGGCCGCGAGTGGGCCGGCCGGAAGCTGGAAGAGTGGGATAGCAAGAGCAACACGCCTCCGAAGGCGTAATTGCCAATCCAAGACTTCACCTTAGCAGGTGAAAATTGTAGGGGCGCAGGGTCTTATGATCCTGCGCCCCGCTTATTTGGACGATACCAAGCCGCTTGCCATTTTGGGCCGGAACAGTTTCTGCGCGGCCTTCGCGCATCTGTACAGCGACGCGGATCTGTCGGCGTTTCTGGCTGAAGTGTATTCGGAAGAAGCGGTAGCCGCCGAGATCGCAGACGGCTTCTGCGTTCACCGGCTGGCTGTCGATAAGGCAAATGGCCGCCTGCTCGGCTTCGTCAAACTGCGCGATCCCAGCTGGTACGCCGGGCATTCCGATGCTGCGCAGCCCATCGCGCTGGGCCAGCTCTATACCCAGCCCGAAGCCACCGGGCGCGGGATCGGCGCGGCCCTGATGGATTGGAGCATTGCCCATGCACGCCAGCACGGCCACGATGCCATTCAGCTGTCGGTGTGGAGCGAAAACACGGGCGCACAGCGTTTTTACGCCCGTTATGGCTTCAATAAGATCGCCGACATCACATTTAAGGTCGGCGAACAGACCGACCATGAATTTCTGTTCGAGCTGCGGCTCGATCAGCCACGACCATCCATTCAAGGAGACTGTAATATGAGCGATTTTGGACAAAGCAGCACGGCAGACGAAGTGCTGGCAAACACGGATCTGAGCGGCAAGACCGCTTTCATCACCGGCGGCTATTCCGGTCTGGGCCAGGAAACTGCCCGCGCGATGGCGGCACGCGGCGCGCATGTAATCGTGGCCGGACGCGACGCGGAAAAGGCCGACGCCGCCGTGGAGGAGATCAAGCAGGCCACCGGCAACGACAAGATCGAGGCGTTTGTCTGCGATCTGGGCAATCAGGCGCAACTGGCGCAGGCAGGCAAGGAAGCGCGCGAACGGTTTGAAAAAATCGACCTGCTGATCAACAATGCCGGCGTGATGGCCTGCCCCTATGCCGAAACCGCCGATGGTTTCGAAATGCAGTTCGGCACCAATCATCTGGGCCATTTCCGCCTGACGAATGAATTGCTGCCGCTGGTGGAGAAGGGCGCCAAGCAGGGGCGCAGCGCGCGCATCGTCAATCTGGCCAGCCAGGGCCACCATTTTGCCCCGGTCAATCTGGAAGATCCCAATTTTGACAATCGCGACTATGACAAATGGGTTGCCTACGGCAATGCGAAAACTGCCAATATCCTGCATGCGGTCGGGCTGGAAAAGCGCCACGCTGACAAGGGCATTCATGCCTACGCCCTGCATCCCGGCGGCATCCGGACCAATCTGGGCCGTCATCTGACCGAAGACGACATGAAGGCCCTGATTGACCGGGCGACGGGGGAAGAAAGCAATTTTGTCTGGAAAGACATTCCCCAGGGCGCCGCCACCACCTGCTACGCTGCGACTGCGCCCGAGCTGGAGGGCAAGGGCGGCGTCTATCTGGAAGATTGCCATGTGGCTGAGCAGGACGACGAAAGCGCCGGCAGCGGCGTTCGCAGCTACGCGCTGGATCAGGATACGGCCGAAGAGCTCTGGACCCTGTCCGAGAAACTGACTGCGCAGGCTGCGTAAGGACTGGGCCGGGTGTGCGCCCAGCGCCGCCTGGCCCTGATCGTCCGGTCCAGCGCACCCGGCCATGCGCCCCGCCCGGACCGTTCACCGGCAGGGCGGGTTTCATGGGCATGGGCGGCCCTGTTGCCATGCTGTAAACATTGGGCGGAGTGTTTCGGCATCTCCGCCCGTTGATGTTGGTGAATTGCACAATTTCCTACTGCGGCCAATGCTGCTAGTCAGGCGGCGATGACACCGGTCGCAAATACGCAGCAAACCCCCTATATGATGGAACATGTTGCCAGTCTGGCCGCTCTGGTTGCTCTGGCCGCGGCCGGTTATTCTTCCCTTGGGCCCTGTTCCATGTTTGCCAAGTGTTCCAAAAGTGCTTCACGAGAGACCAACCGATGAATGCCATTCGCCCCTGGCGCACCATTGAACGCCGCGATTGCCGCCAGATCATGGTCGGCAATGTGCCGGTTGGCGGTGATGCGCCGATCACCGTTCAGACGATGACCAACACTCCGACAGAAGATGTGGGCGCAACCATCGACCAGATCCGGCGGTGCGAGGATGTGGGTGCGGACATAATCCGTGTGTCCTGCCCGACCGAGGAATCGACCGAGAATTTCGACCAGATCGTGAAGGCGGCGCAGATCCCGATCGTGGCCGACATCCACTTTCACTACAAACGCGCTCTGGAAGCGGCGGATGCAGGTGCCGCCTGCCTGCGGATCAACCCCGGCAATATCGGCGGGTCCGACCGTGTGGCCGAAGTGGTCCGCGCAGCGAAAGCCAATGGCTGCGCCATCCGCATCGGGGTGAACGCCGGTTCGCTGGAACGCGACTTGCTGGAAAAATATGGAGAGCCGTGCCCCGATGCTCTGGTCGAAAGCGCGCTCGACCATATCAAGCTGTTGCAGGATCACGATTTCCACGAATTCAAGGTAGCGGTGAAGGCGAGCGACGTGTTTCTGGCCGTGGCGGCCTATCATGCGCTGGCGGAAACCGTCGATTGCCCGCTGCATCTGGGCATTACGGAGGCAGGCGGCCTGATCGGCGGGACGGTCAAATCCTCCATCGGCATCGGCAGCCTGCTATGGGCCGGGATTGGCGACACCATCCGCGTCTCCCTGTCCGCCGAGCCGGAGCAGGAGGTGAAGGTCGGGTTCGAGATGCTCAAGGCTCTGGGTCTGCGGACGCGCGGTGTGCGGGTGGTGTCCTGCCCCAGCTGTTCACGTCAGGGATTTGACGTGATCCGCACGGTCGAGGCGCTGGAAAGCCGTCTGGAACATATCAAAACGCCGATGAGCCTGTCCGTCCTCGGCTGCGTCGTCAACGGCCCGGGCGAAGCGCGCGAAACGGATATCGGCCTGACCGGCGGCGGCAATGGCAAACACATGGTTTACCTCTCGGGCGTGAAAAACCATCACATCGAAAGCGAAGACATGCTCGGCCATATCGTGAAGCTGGTGGAAGAGAAGGCCGCGGCGATCGAGGCAGGCGAGACGACCGCATTCGATCCGCATGCGGTGGCTGCAGAGTGAAGCGCAGCTTACTTGCACTGCTGCTGGCGGCGGGCCTCTCTGCCTGCACAACTACGCCCGCGCCAGCCGGGAAAGCCGCCGATTACCCCCAAGCCCGCGCCTACACCACCAGCGCCGATACGGACGCTATGGCCGAAGTCGACGCAGCGCTGGCGGCTGCGCAAACCTCTGGCAAACGCGTGCTGATCGCGATGGGCGCGAACTGGTGCCATGATAGCCGCGCCCTTGCCGGTTGGCTGGAAACCCCGCGCTTTGCCGCACTGATCGCCGAGCAATACGAACTGGTTTACGTCAATGTGGGGATGCCGCAGACAGGCGACGCCAACAATCTGGACGTCGCCCGCCGGTTTGGTATCGACGTTCTGGAAGGCACGCCGACCGTTATGGTCGTTTCGCCTGAAGGCACGCTGCTGAACCGCGACACTGCCAAGACATGGCGCAACGCGGCCAGCCGCAGCGAAGATGCGATTTTCGAGGAGCTTGCGTTGCTGGCAAGGGCCGAGAGCGTGGCGGATTAACCCCCGCTCCCGATGCTGCACGCCGTCCATCACGTCGATTACATGGCCCCGCCGCCGGAACGGGGGAGCTTCAAATTCGACAAATACCAGCTCGTGATGATGCTCCTGCGCGATAGCGGCGCAGCGTTGACCGAGCATGCGCCCGATCCCTGCCCGCGGCAGTGGCTGGAGGCAGTGCATGATCCGGCCTATGTCGAGCAGGTGCTGACCCAGACAGTTCCGCGCGAGAAAGAGCGCCGGATCGGCTTTCCCGTGACGCCGCACATCGCCGCCCGCGTGCAACACACCAATGGCGGGACATGGCTGGCTGCACAGCTGGCGATGCAGCATGGCTATGCCGCCAACAGTGCGGCGGGCAGCCATCACGCGCTGCATGATACAGGCGCGGGATATTGTGTGTTCAACGATCTGGCGGTGAGCGCCAATCGGCTGATTGCAAGCGGTGATGCGAGGCGGATTCTGGTGGTCGATCTGGATGTCCATCAGGGCGACGGGACCGCCAGCCTGACTGCGGGGCGCGAAGATATCGTGACCTTTTCCATGCATGCCGACAAGAATTTCCCGGTGCGCAAGGCCCGTTCGGATCTGGATGTCGCCCTGCCCGACGGGATGGAAGACGCAGCGTATCTGGATACTCTGGCAACGCACCTGCCCACCCTGCTCGGCACCATCCGGCCCGACATCGTTCTGTATCAGGCAGGGGTCGATCCGCACCGTGACGACCGGCTCGGGCGGCTGGCCCTGAGTGATGACGGGCTGGCAGCGCGCGACCGCTATGTCGTGGCGCAGGCCCGCCAGCGCGGCATCCCCGTCGCCAGCGCGCTGGGCGGAGGATACGGCACGGACCAGCGCGAAGTGGCGCAGCGCCACGCCAACTCGATGCTGGTCATGGCGCAGGAAAACACGCGGCACAGCTTTAGAGGCGGTTAAGCCCTGTTCCTTACAGCACAGCGGATGATTGGACGGTCCCTCATTTTCGTATTCGGCGTTTGTGCTATTGTGCTGGCGCTGGCCCCTGGCCTTGAAGGCAGTTCCGAGGAGGGATCGGATGCTGCTCTTGCGAAAAATACAGGCATCACCGCGCAGAAATCCGCCCCGGCCACTGCGCAATGGTACCAGGGCGGGCATACGCTGGTGCGGGAGGGCGATGGGCATTTCTATGCCGATGTCGCTGTCGCCGGCGCACCCTTGCGGATGATGGTCGATACCGGAGCCAGCGTGATTGCGCTGACAGCCGCCGATGCCAGCGCCGCAGGGCTGAGCTGGAACGATGCCGATGTCAGGCCGATCGGGCGCGGGGCCAGCGGCGATGTCCACGGCGTGGCAGCCATGTTGAGCGAAGTCGAAGTTGGCGGAATGGCCAGACACAATGTTCAGGCAGTCATCATTCCCGAAGGACTGGACACCTCGCTGCTCGGCCAGTCCTTCCTGTCAGCCATCGACAATGTCGAGATTGCGGATGACCGGATGATCCTCGGCGCGCAGTGACCGCCAAACGCTTCCTGGCTACAGGCCGTGTCTTTTATCATTCGATGTCGGATTGCACAGTGGTGAAGGCAGCGATCACGGCTTTGCGTCTCTCCTAAATGGAGATCAAACCACCGTGAAAGTCCGTCACAAGGTGGCGAACGGGGTCTCAATCACCACTCCGGGAAAATTGCCCGAATGCTAGGTGGGTAATGGATACGACAGCTTCCGCATTACGAAACCGACGAGCAGCTGATATGCGTGTTGGCCCGGCAGTTTCCACTGCAGCCGGTCGCACGGTTCGAACCTGCTGGCCCGATGCACTTTCCACCTCTGCGGGAACGCTGCAGGCACAGGCAAGTACAGTCAGAACAAGAATCGCAGGGGCTTTCATGGCAAGACCTTTCAGAACAGGGGATGCATTCCTGTTTCAAGCTGCGATTAAGCTTGGCTATGGTAGGCACTGGATATGAACAGACGCGATCTTATCAAGACTTCTCTCGCAGTAGGCGCAATCGCTGCCACGCCTGTACGCGCCTTTGCCCAGCCGATGGCGGGCAGCCTGCGCGACCGCGAACTGTTTGCCATTGCCAATCGTGAGCTTGACAAGGCGGGCAGCGCAATCTGGAAACGCGACATAGTCGGCATTGCCGATTACGGCCTGCGCTCCAGTGAACCACGCTTCCACTTCGTCAATCTGGGGCTGAACCGGGTCGATAGCTATTTCGTCAGCCACGGTGCCGGCTCCGATCCGGAACATGACGGCTGGCTCAACTCCTATTCCAATGTCGAAGGCTCGAACGCGACCAGCAAGGGCGCGTATGTAACTTGGGAATGGTACAAGGGGCGCTATGGCACATCGGTTCGTCTGGGCGGCCTCGATCAGACCAATAACAATGCGCTGCGCCGCTATATCGTGATGCACCGCGCCGCCTATGCCGAACAATCGCATCTGGAACGCTGGGGGCGTCTTGGCCGCTCCAATGGCTGTTTCGCAATGGGCGAAGAACAATTCCGGCTCGCGCTGCTAAACCTGTCCGGTGGACGCCTGCTCTATTGCGACAGCCTCGGGCTGGCCGCCGATGGCAATCAGGTCGCTCAGCCTGTGCCCGAACCGAAACTGAATCTGAAAGTGCTGCAACCCGATCCTGTGCGCGGCGACGACATCCTGAAGCCTGGCATGTTTTGATCTTCAGCCAGACCCGCTACCGTTAATGGTGCAGGTCTGGCTTCACGAAGTTTCAGCGGCTTCAGGCCCGCGGATCATTCTCGATTACGATAATCTGCTCATCGGTGATCCGGCTGCGATTGGCAACGCGCGGTGCATCCAGTGATGCCAGCACAGGCGCATCGCGGTCATAAATATCAGGGAATTTCGAAAGCTTCCCGTTAATGTCCTGCGCCATCGTGAAATAGGTGATGTAGGCAGGCATCGTTTTTTCAAAAGCGACACGCGTATATTTCCCGCTTGTCAGTTTCTCTACGCCCTCTTCCGCCGTCAGTCCGGCCTGCAAAATTGCCAAGGTCAGGGCCAGTTCGGACGCACGCTCTGTACGGATGCAGCCGTGACTGAGCGCCCGTGCGCTGTTCTGGAACAGGCCGCGGCTGGGCGTGTCGTGGAAGAAAATCGCGTGGCGATTGGGCATATCCAGCTTCATCTTGCCCAGCGCATTGCCGGGTCCGGAACCCTGAACGACGGATACCCAGCCATTGGCACCTTTGGTGGCGGTATAGCCTTTCGATCGCGCCCATCCGGGGTTGCCCAGCACGCGCGCGCCCAGCCCTTCGCCCTTCACGATACTTTGCGGCACGGTCCATGTCGGGTTGAGGATGACGCCTTCCACGCTTTCCGCCAGTTGCGGGGTGGCCGTGCGGCCGGGCTTGCCGACAATGGTGCGATAGGTCCGCACGATATTGTCATTAACCGTCAGGCGCAGCTGGTATTCCGGCACGTTGGTGATCAGATACTGGCTGCCCAGATCGCGCGGCAGCCAGCGCCAGCGGTCCATATTGGCGCGGATCAGTTTGCCCTGCTTCGACTGAGCATCGACCGACGCCAGTTCCTTGCGCAGGCGCGCATAATCGGGATGCTCCGGTGCAATCGAAGCCAGTGCGCCAGCAATGTCGCCATCGGCCAGTGCACGCTCCATCACTTCCGCAGTCCGGTACCGGTCGGCATCAGGGTCCATCACGAACCACTGTTTGCGGGCGCTCATCGGGGTACGCCCGTCACGCACATCTTCGACCAACCATGCGAACCGCTTGCTCGCTTCGCGGCTCAGCGTAGCGGCGTCGCCATTGGCGGCGATGCGCAGTCCGGCAGCGTCGTAATCCGCCGGGTCCAGACCTTCCGCCGCGATGCCATCGATAACGGCCACCAGCGCCATTGTCTGATCGGTACTCCATGACTGGGTATCAGGGGCAACCGGTTGCACTGTTACTATAGTTTCAGGCACGGCTGTTGCCGTGGTTTCAGGCTGTGCTGTCGCTGTGGCTTCAGCAGGCAAATCCAGTGGTGTGCCGGTTGTCGGCGCATTATATTCCGGCTCTGCCACCGGCTGTACGATCTGCGGCCGCTCTTCGGGCAACAGGTTTTCGGGCGCAGCCTGCGCGTTGAGTGCAACAGGAAGACACAGTGCTGCGCCGGTCAGCAAAGACAGAGTGTATTTGGTCATCATGGTTATCCGTTATCCACCAGGTTGCGGCCAAAGTGCCGTAATTGAGGCTTATCATCAAGCATCTGCGCTTACCGGAAGCTGAATTAGCCACGATCCTGAGCTTTCATTGCATCAGGTGAAGCACAGGATGACCGAGCGCATGCAATGGGATAGTGCAGTCGCAATGCCGCGTCATCACGCTCTTCTGCCTCTCGCGGCGACATTTGCCGCTGTTGGCCTGCTGGCGCTGATGGATGCATTCATGAAAGGCGCGGCACTGGCAGCGGGCGTTTACAGCGCCACCCTGCTGCGCGCGGCACTGTCCTGCGCGCTGGCCGCACCGATCTGGCTGACACGCGGAGGACGATGGCCGGGGGCAAAAGCGTTGAAACTGCACGCAATGCGCGGGGCGGTGTCGGCGATCATGGCGCTGACATTCTTCTACGCCATCACCAAACTGCCCATTGCAGAAGCCATTGCGATTTCCTTCGTCGCTCCGTTGATCGCGCTCTATCTGGCTGCCATCATCCTGAAAGAAACCGTGCAGCGCAAAGCGGTTTACGCGTCTTTGCTGGGGTTTGCCGGAACTGTCGTGATCGTCGCTGGGCGGATGGGCGAAGCACAGGGCGGCACCCAAACCCTGCTGGGTCTGGCGGCCATCCTGTTTTCTGCCATGCTCTACGCACTCAATTTCATCATCATCCGCCTGCAATCGCAGGCAGCAGGGCCGGCGGAAGTAGCGACCTTTCACGGTGGCGTGTCGGCTTTGGTGCTGGCCGTGGCTGCGCCCTGGCTGCTCGAATGGCCCACCACCGGCGCGCTGCTGGATATAAGCGGGGCCGCCCTACTGACAGTGATGGGCGCAATGCTGCTGGCCTGGGCCTATGCGCGAGAAGAAGCCCAGGCACTGGTTCCGGTAGAGTATTCCGGTTTTTTATGGGCCGTGCTGTTTGGCTGGATGTTCTTCGGAGAACAGGTGACCGTGGCCACCCTGATGGGCACCGGATTGATCGTGATCGGCAGTTTTCTCGCTATCGGCCGGAAAACACGCATCTGACAGCGGCGCGGAAGCAGGTGTTCCCCTTGACGAATTAGGCGCTCTGCCGCAGGTGACAGGGCAACCGCATCGCTTGCCTAGAGTTCCGGCAGCCATGCAAAAACATACCTCTCGGAAGGACGCATATGACACAGGTCGGCAAGGACACGCTCGGCACCCGCAGCACGCTTACGGTGGAAGGCAAGGATTACGCCTATTATTCGTTTGCAAAGGCTTCGGAGAAAATCGGCGATATCTCGCGCCTGCCCTTCAGCCTGAAAGTGCTGCTGGAAAATATGCTGCGCTTCGAAGATGGCGGGCACACCGTTTCCACCGATGATGTGCAGGCCATTGCCGACTGGGCAAAGAACCCGACCACCGGTAGCGAGATCCAGTACCGCCCCGCCCGCGTCCTGTTGCAGGATTTCACCGGCGTGCCCTGCGTTGTCGATCTGGCCGCGATGCGCGATGCGATTGCAGAGCTGGGCGGCGACACTGCCAAGATCAATCCGCAGGTTCCCGTGAACCTCGTGATCGACCACTCCGTCATGGTGGACGAATTCGGCCATCCCAAGGCGTTCGAGAAGAATGTCGAGCTGGAATATGCGCGTAATGCGGAGCGGTATGACTTCCTGAAATGGGGTTCCAAGAGCTTCGAGAACTTCTCTGCGGTTCCTCCGGGCACCGGTATCTGCCATCAGGTGAATCTGGAACATATCGGCCGCACCGTCTGGTCGACCGAAGACCAGGACGGCGTCCTGACCGCCTATCCCGACACCTGTGTCGGCACCGACAGCCACACCACCATGATCAACGGTCTGGGCGTTCTGGGCTGGGGTGTTGGCGGGATCGAGGCCGAAGCCGCAATGCTCGGCCAGCCGGTTTCCATGCTGATCCCCAAGGTCGTCGGCTTCAAACTGGACGGCGCGATGAGCGAGGGCGTTACCGCTACCGATCTGGTGCTGACCTGTGTGCAGATGCTGCGCGAAGTCGGCGTGGTCGGCAGCTTTGTTGAATTTTACGGACCCGGCGTTTCCACGCTCAGCCTGGCCGACCGCGCAACCATTGCGAACATGGCACCTGAATACGGCGCGACTTGCGGTTTCTTCGGGGTGGACGACAAAACGCTGGATTACCTGCGCCTGACGGGCCGTGACGAGCATCAGATTGCGCTTGTCGAAGCATACTGCCGTGCACAGGGAATGTGGTTCGAACCGGATAACGAGCCGGTGTTCACAGAAACACTGGGCCTCGACATGACCAGCGTCGTCCCCAGCCTTGCCGGGCCCAAGCGCCCTCAGGACAAGGTCGCGCTGCCGGAAGTGGACGAATTGTTCAACACGGATCTCAAGACGCTGTACGGCAAAGATACGCCGCACCGCGTCGATGTCGACGACACCGATCACGATATCGGTGATGGCGACGTTGTGATTGCCGCGATCACCAGCTGCACCAACACTTCCAACCCGGATGTGCTGATTGCTGCCGGTCTGGTCGCCAAGAAAGCCCGTGCAAAGGGCCTGAAGCCCAAGCCGTGGGTGAAAACCTCGCTTGCGCCCGGATCGCAGGTGGTCACCGATTACCTCGTGAAATCGGGCCTGCAGGACGATCTGGACGCTATGGGCTTCGATCTGGTCGGCTATGGCTGCACCACCTGCATCGGTAATTCCGGCCCGCTGGCCCCGCCGATCAGCAAGGCGATCAACGGCAACGATATCGTCGCCGCGTCTGTCCTTTCGGGCAATCGCAATTTCGAGGGCCGCGTTTCCCCCGACGTCCGGGCCAACTTCCTCGCCAGCCCTCCGCTGGTCGTGGCCTATTCGGTCCTTGGTACGGTGACGCAGGATATCACCACCACACCTCTGGGGCAGGATCAGGACGGTAACGACGTGATGCTGGCGGACGTATGGCCCAGTAATCAGGAAATTGCCGACAACCGTGCGGCCAATATCGATCGCTCCATGTTCGAGAAACGCTACGCCAACGTCTATGATGGTGACGAGCATTGGCAGGCGGTGAAGGTCGACGCATCCGACACATACAGCTGGAACCCTGGCAGCACCTACATCGCCAGCCCGCCCTATTTCGACGGCATGGAAATGACGCCGGCCCCGATTACCGACATCACCGATGCGAAACCGCTCGCGATCCTCGGCGATTCGACCACGACCGATCACATTTCGCCTGCCGGCTCGATCAAGGAAGACAGCCCGGCTGGCGAATATCTGCGCGATCACCAGGTCGCAAAGGCGGACTTCAACTCCTACGGCAGCCGCCGGGGCAATCATGACGTGATGATGCGCGGCACATTTGCCAATATCCGCATCCGCAACGAAATGGTGCCCAGCGTCGAAGGTGGCTTTACTACCTATAATGGCGAGCAGATGCCGATCTACGACGCCGCCATGAAGCACAAGGAAGACGGCACGCCGCTGGTTGTGGTTGCTGGCAAGGAATACGGCACTGGCTCCAGCCGCGACTGGGCAGCCAAGGGTACGATCCTGCTGGGTGTGCGCGCGGTAATCGTGGAAAGCTTCGAGCGTATTCACCGTTCCAACCTGATCGGCATGGGCGTGCTGCCCCTACAGTTCAAGGACGGCGACACCCGCGAAACCCTCGGCCTGGGTTCGAACGACACGTTCTCGATCAAGGGCCTTACCGGCCTCAATCCGCGTCAGGATGTGATCGTCGAAGTCACCCGCGAGGATGGCAGCACCTTCTCCTTCACCGCTCTTTGCAGGATCGATACCGAGAACGAACTGGATTATTACCGCAATGGCGGGATTCTCCATTACGTTCTGCGCAAACTCGCCGCTGCATAAAGCGTATCTTTGCACCGCTTCTCTTCGTGCCGCTCGCCCTTCGCGCGGTGTGCACGCAGGGAAGCGGGAGCGCCTGAAGGAGCGGCCCTTGCCGCAAAAATGCAGCCGCCGGAACAGCTGCATCTGCCGCTAGGTCGACGCTGACCTCAACCGAACTTGCACAGATGGTCGATGCCACCGGCTAGCCAATCCGCCAGCTGGGCGGTGGAATCCTGGCATGGAGCAAGGCTGAGTTTCCTGTCGAGGCAGCGGAACAGCCCCGTTCGACTGCCAAATAGCGCCATCTGACGAACCTGCAGCACCAATGGAAAAAGGGCGGCTCCCATAATGGGGGCCGCCCTTTTCCGTTGGAACATATGAGGCGAGCGTTACGCTGCCTTTTTGTCTTTCTTGGCCGACCATTTCCGGCGGCCCAGAATTGCTGCTGCGGCTGCGCCGAACAGGATTGTCATCGGCGGTGCCGGGACCGGCGTTCCGCTGGTGGTGCCACCACTGGTCGACGAAGAGCTGCTGCTGGACGAACTGGAGGAGCTCGACGAGCTGCTCGAGGACGAGCTGGAGCTGCTGCCCGAAGAACTGGTGCTCGATGTCAGGACACCCGAAGTACCGCCGCTCGAAGATGAGCTGCTGGAACCGCTGGAGCTGCCCGACGAGGAGGACGAGCCACCCGATGTCGCGCCGCCAGTGGTGCCGCCCGAAGAGCTGGAGCCTGAAGAACTGGAGCTGCCCGAGGATGACGAGCTGCCGCTCGACCCGCCGCTGGTTGCGCCACCGGTCGTTCCGCCGGAGCTACCGCTCGAAGACGACGAGCTGGAGCTGCTGGAGGACGAAGAGCTGCTACCGCTCGAACCGCCGGTGGTTCCGCCGCCGGTAGTCGTACCGGGATGGCCCGAACCGCCACCGGTCGTGGTGTTGCCGGACGAACCGCCCGAGCTTGATGAACTGGAGGACGAGGATGAGGAGGAGCTGCTCGAAGACGAACCGCTGCCTCCAGAACCGCCACTGCTCGTTCCGGGCTTGCCCGGCTTGCCACTTCCGCCCGAACCACCCGAACTCGAAGACGAGCTGGAACTGGATGAACTGGACGAGGACGAAGACGACGAGCTGGAAGAACTGGAAACATTGCCCGAACTTGACGACACGTTGCCCGATGAACTGGAAACGTTGCCAGAGCTTGAGGATACATTGCCCGACGAGCTAGAGACGTTGCCCGAACTCGACGAAACATTGCCTGAGCTGGACGAAACATTACCCGATGAACTGGACACATTGCCTGAAGTGGATGTGCTGCTGATCCCGCCCGTGGTGCTGGTCACGCCGCCTGTGCTGGTCGATGTGCTGACCCCGCCGGTAGAAGTGCTGACACCGCCCGTGCTGGTGGTGCTGCCGCCAGAGGTATTATCGATATCGATATTGATATTGATGCCCCCGCTGGAGCCATCGCCACCGCTGGAGGTTGTCGTGGTTCCTCCGGATGTGTTCCCCGACGTGCCGCCCGATGTTGAAGTCGATCCGCCGGAAGTTGAAGTCGAACCACCCGAGGTGCCGCCGCCGGACGTCGTGGTTGTGGAGCTGACAACAACGCTGCCGCCGCCGCCCGATCCACCGCCGCCACCGAAGAAGCCGCCGAAGAAACCGCCGCCGCCGCCGAAGCCGCCACTGCCGCCGATGACCGTGACACCGCCGCCATTGCTACCGCTACCGCCGACGAAGGGCGGCGTAGGGGGAAGTGGGGCAGGAACTGCGGTCGGCACGACGGCAACCTGCGTGCCATAGGCACAGCCATTGGCATCATACAGAACCCGTGAACCGCCATTGGCGTATCCGCTATTGTAGCCAGTCGAGACGCCATGCTGGGCGCCTGCACCAGCGATGCCGCTGTTCGAATACGCCGTCGTTGCGCCGCCCATCACGGCGCCCGCGCCAATGGGTTCGCATTCGATTACGCGCCGCGTGATCCGCCGCTTGCGCTTGACCGTTTTGGGAACGCGGCGTTCAACCACCTTGCGATCCTTGACGTATTGCACGGGCTGCGCCTTCACCGACTTAGCGGATTTGTACGAAGGGGCATTGGTGATCGGCTGTTCCGCGACGTGAACCGCACCGCCTGCTAGCAAGGCTCCGCCCGCAGCAGTTGCGGACAATTTCGCCAGGGCCATTTTAACCGACATGGGCAAACTCTCTATTCCAACTGGGGCTTTCCCTTAGGCCGGCGGGTCCGGCTGTGGGTGTATCCCCGTGCTCCCCTTGGAACAGGTTGCACCGGCAAGCGGCAATGCGGTTAACTATGAAAAAGCGACTCGAGCTGCAGAAAAATGGCCTGAAAACCGCAGCCTGAGCCAACGTGTCCCGTATTGGAACCGTTCAGACGGCGAACCTTTCACGGGCGTTAGCCTTATACGTCGAACAAACCTGTTTGCGGCGGATTCGGCGATTGTGAAGGCGGCTGTGCCGGCGGGGATCGCTCCAAATGCTCCCAGGCGCGGTCGTTCAGGCAGCGTCCGCGCGCCGTACGGGCGACAAGGCCAAGCTGGATCAGAAACGGCTCGACCACTTCCTCTATCGTATCGCGCGGTTCGGCCAGCCCAGCCGCCAGCGTCTCCACGCCAACAGGGCCGCCTTTGTAAATGTCGGCAATCATCAGGAGATAACGCCTGTCCATCGCATCCAGCCCCAGCGAATCGACTTCCAGTCTGGTCAGCGCTTCATCGGCAATGGGTGCTGTCACGGTGCCCGACTTCGCTACTTCCGCGAAGTCGCGCACCCGCCGTAGCAGGCGGCCAGCCACGCGCGGTGTCCCCCGCGCGCGGCGCGCGATCTCCCGGGCGCCTGCGGGATGGATAGGCAAATCCATCAACCCCGCGCCGCGCGTCACCACCCGTTCCAGCTCTTCCTCGGTATAGAAACTCAGGCGGACAGGAATGCCGAACCGGTCGCGCAGCGGCGTGGTCAGAAGCCCCTGCCGCGTGGTCGCGCCGATCAGCGTGAAGGGCGGCAGATCGATCCGCACGCTGCGTGCTGAGGGGCCCTCCCCGATGATCAGATCGAGCGCGCGGTCCTCCATTGCAGGATACAGCACTTCCTCGACCACCGGACTGAGCCTGTGAATCTCGTCGATGAACAGCACATCATGCGCTTCCAGATTGGTCAGCAGCGCGGCCAGATCGCCCGCCTTGGCAATCACCGGGCCGGACGTGGCGCGAAAGCCGACGCCCAGTTCCTTGGCCACGATCTGCGCCAGCGTAGTCTTGCCCAGCCCCGGCGGCCCGAAGAACAGCGTATGGTCCATCGCCTCGCCGCGAGATTTGGCGGCCTGTATGAATACCCGCAGATTGTCCCGCGCCCCCTGCTGCCCGACAAACTCCTCGAGCGATTTCGGACGCAGAGCCGCGTCCGGGTCCTCCGGCTGGCGATCTGGCGTGTGGAGGGGGTGGTCGGTCATCTAGCAATCCGTTCGGAAACTTCCCTGTACCTGCCTTTGCAGTTCCAAGTTTTCTTCGTGGTCAACGAATGAGCCGCCATAGTTCCAGTAGTCGGCAAGGGGCCTGTAATAAGTCGAATTTTTCGGATTATTATCCTTAGCCTGCAACCAGCACCGCAGCACATCTCGCTGTCTTACATACACCCCTCGAAATTGCTGTTTTGTGACCCATGAGAATTCGCCAGATGTCGCGGCAATACCTCGACTATCATCGGCTAAAACGATCTCACCGAATGGTTGGATGAACGCATACTGCCAAAACCCTTTTTCGATAGAGTGCGATGCGTTCGCAGTCTTGGACCATTGGTCAAAAGCTTTCCGACCTCTCGCTTCAACATTCCCGCGAGATAATGCTTCCAGAAATATAGAACTCAATCTTTCATCAAGTGATTGGCTGTCGGTATCATTAGCGGTCCGGCTCCATGCGCTATCGAGGGCGAGATACTTTAGTGCTTTGTGAAGCGGTATCCACTCATTTCGAAGGACTTGATTTTCTGATTCTATCTCATCAGCTCGCTCAGCAGTTTGCTTTGCTTTCTGATGGGTGAGGAGCGAGAAAATCAAGGCGCCCACTGCTGCAAAAGCGGAGACACCAGCTGCAATCGCCGAAACCCAGATGGGATCCGCGCTCAAAACGGGTTCAACGTATAGCCATCCGCCTGCAGCAGCGCATGGCCGGTCATCGCCGATAGCGCCACTTCCACACCCGGCAGAAGGTCGCTTGTCTCGTCCACACCTTGGGCGGCAGCGCTCTGACCGCACACGATAATACGCACGCCGTGATCTGTCAGAGCGGCAATCAGTACGGTGTTCGGATTCTCCGCGCCATCGAAGCGGGCCGCGTAGGCTTCCTCGTTCAGCAGATCGAGCGTTGCGGTGCCGTGGACCACCACTGCAACCTTCGTTGCGTCCACCGGCAGTCCAGCCTTTGTGTGCATGTTGATCAGCCGCGCTGCGCCGATCAGCGTCGAGTTTTCGCCGCGCTCTGCCTGCTTCGCCGTGTCCATTGCCACGCGGAAGGTCGCGCCTTCGGGGATTGGCATGGTCGCGGCCACTTCAGCGGTCGAGCCATAGCTATCGAACACCGGCCCCATTGCGAAGCGGCCCATGTCGGGGGCCTGCGCTGCCGCGCCCGTTGTCGCCGCTAGTGCAACGAAGCCAATCAGTGTCTTCAGCATTGCTCTCTCCGTCATCCCGTCGCCTTTTTCAGAGCCACGCGTATCAATTCGCTCTCGCCAGCGCCTTCGCCCAGTTCGGTCTGCGCCGCCACCACAGCCTGCGCCGCCAGTGCGGGTTTGAAGCCGAGATTCTCCAGCGCCGACACCGCATCCGCACTTGCCCCGCCCTTTGGCGTTAACGCCGCTCCAGCACCGCCCGAACCAGAAGGCAGCGCCCCTGCCTTGTCCTTCAATTCGTTCACGATACGCCCGGCCAGTTTCGGCCCCACGCCTTGCGCCCGCGCCACCATCGCCGCATCGCCGCCTGCACACGCCGCCTGCACTTCACCGGTGGAAAGGGCGCTCAGGATTGCAAGCGCCACCTTGCTGCCCACACCCTGCACGCTGGTCAGCAGGCGAAACCAGTCGCGCTCGCTGGCTTCGGCAAAACCCAGCAGCCGCATGTCGTTCTCGCTCACCTGCAAATCGGTGTAGACAGTGCACGCCTCCCCCATCTCGCCCAGCGCGCTGAGCGTGCGGGCCGAGCAGTGGACCAGATAGCCCACGCCCGCGACATCGATCACGGCCCAGTCGGTTCCGGTTTCGTCGAGCAGACCCTTCAGCTTCGCAATCATGTGGTTTCCTTGGGCATGGTTTGTTCTTGGGGCACAAGACAAGATTGGTCCAGCGGCAATGGACAGGCTCCCACAATTGCGGGCATGGGGTAGGTGTTAGGGAGCGATCATGAGTTGGAACAGTTTTGGACATTTGCTGCGCTTCACCACTTGGGGCGAAAGCCACGGGCCTGCCATCGGTGCAGTGCTGGACGGCTGCCCGCCGGGCATCGCGCTGACAGAAGGCGATATCCAGCCCTATCTTGATGCGCGACGTCCGGGGCAGAACAAGTTCACCACCCAGCGTCAGGAACCCGATCAGGTCAAAATCCTGTCAGGCGTGTTCGATGCGCCCGATGGCGAGCAACGCACCACCGGGACACCCATCTCGCTGATGATCGAGAACGTCGACCAGCGCAGCAAGGATTACTCCGACGTTGCCAAGGCATACCGCCCCGGCCATGCGGATTACAGTTACGACGCCAAATACGGTTTCCGCGATTATCGCGGTGGCGGCCGGTCGAGCGCGCGGGAAACCGCGATGCGCGTGGCCGCAGGCGCGGTGGCACGGCTGGTCATTCCCGATGTCCGGATCACCGCCTACACCCGCGAAATCGGGGGCGACCGGATCGATCCGGCCAATTTCGATGCGCCCTCGATTGGCGACAACCCTTTTTGGTGCCCCGATCCCGTAGCAGCAAAACGCTGGGAAGCGTTGGTGGATGATGCGCGGAAAGCCGGATCATCGCTTGGTGCAGTGGTCGAATGCCGCGCCGAGGGCGTACCGGCAGGCCTCGGCGCGCCGATTTATGCCAAGCTGGACGCCGATCTGGCGGGGGCGATGATGGGCATCAACGCAGTAAAGGGTGTGGAGATCGGCGACGGTTTTGATCTGTCTCTTATACACATCTGACGCTGCCGACGATCTACTCTGTGTAGAT
>OJAU01000061.1_pt1 | contig 74307 bp, 75 predicted proteins | sample 1589791 | NCBI WGS metagenome assembly OJAU01 (sample SAMN05416849, study PRJEB24817) | seawater metagenome | isolation source: Sea water | place: Canada:Atlantic | collected 2013-07 | reverse complement strand
GATAGGAGTCCGTCTCGTGGGCTCGGAGATGTGTATAAGAGACAGGAATATCATTCTGGATGATGATGGAAGACAAGGCATCGGTAATGATGCCTTCGAGACCATAGCCTACTTCTATGCGGGTTTTCTTCTCGTTAGGTGCGACCAACAGCAGCGCGCCGTCATTGCGTTCCACATCGCCGATACCCCATGACCGGCCCAGCCGGTATCCGTAATCGGCAATGTCATAGCCCTGTAGATCGGGCACAGTGGCGACAACCAGCTGACGCTGGGACTGCTCCTCCAGCCCGGCGAGCCGAGCCTCCAGCGCAGCTTCCTCGGCAGGTGGAATGATGTTTGCCGCATCGACTACGCGCCCCGTCAGCTCAGGGAATTCCTGAGCAGCAAGAGGTGAGCAGAAGGTTGCGGCAAATAATGCCGCGAGGAAGATGGCCAGCCTTGACACGCGCGGATCAATTCCCGTTTGTCATGTCGATCGTGGGAGCGATCTCTGCGCCTTCGGTTGCAGCTTCATAGGGAATCAGCGGCTCTGCGCCGTGGATCAGATTGGCGCCGATCGTATCCGGGAAAGTGCGGAGAGTGGTATTATACTGGCGCACAGCCTCGTTGTAGTCGCGGATAGCCACGGAAATGCGGTTCTCCGTCCCTTCCAGCTGGCTTTGCAGGGCGAGAAAATTCTGGCTTGAGGTGATCGTCGGATAGGCTTCAAAACTGGCGAGCAGGCGGCCAAGACCTTGCCCAAGCTGGCCCTGAGCTTGCTGAAACTGGGCCATTGCTTCGGGATCGGACAGCTGATCCGCGTCGATATTCACGCTGGTTGCCTTTGCCCGTGCTTCGGTCACATCGGTCAGAATGCCGCGCTCGTTCTCGGCTGCGCCTTGGGCGACTTCGACGAGATTAGGGATCAGGTTTGCCCTGCGCTGGAATTGCGCCTCTACATCAGCCCATTTTGCTTTGGCGGTTTCCTCGGCAGCCGGGACCGAGTTGATGCCGCAGGACGCGAGGCCAAACGTGGCAACGGCGAGTACGATCGCATTGCGCATACGGGAAAAGCTTACGGGGCGGACAAAATTCATCGGCGTGGCATTCCTTTGCGTTTTCCGCACGCCATCCGCGCGGAACCTGTGTTGTTAGACTAGCACACCACCGCATGATTGCAAATGGAAGGACGTGCTTTTCATCGAGCAAATGTGGTGGCATGACGTCACCGCAGACTGCATTGTAAGGGGTATCGTATGCTTGCCGATTTCAAGGAATTTATCGCCAAAGGCAATGTGATGGAATTGGCCGTCGCGGTCATCATCGCTGGTGCATTTGCAACCATCGTGTCTTCTCTCACCGATGACTTAATTATGCCACTGGTGGGATATATCTTCGGCGGAGCTGATTTCTCTAATTATTTCATCTTGCTAAGCACGCCTGATGGGTATGCTGGCGATCCATCGGACTATGCAGCACTTAAAGAAGCCGGCGCAGCCATGATCGGCTATGGGGCGTTCATCACCGCGATCGTCAATTTCGTCATCTTGGCTTTCATCATTTTCCTGCTGGTTCGCTACACCAAGAAAGTGATTACAGAATTCGAGGAGCCTCAGAAAGAAGAGAAGAAGGGGCCGACCGAGCTCGAGCTTCTGCAGGAAATTCGCGACGAACTTAAGAAGCGACCGACCATCTGAACCGGTATCGTCCATTCCTACACTTCACATTAATCCCTGATGCTCTATATCAAGCATGCCGGTTTCGACCGGATATGGCGATAAAGTATGCTGTGTAATAGACGCAACGGACCCGGGGGCAGTACCCGGCGGCTCCACCAAAAAGCCCGTATTTACGGGCTTCCTGATGGGGCCGAACTAGGATCGACGTGTGTTGAAAGGCAGTGTTTTTGCTCGGGCTGAGTAACCCGTAATAGGCTCACAACCACAAGTGCCAACGATAACGAAGCACTCGCTCTCGCTGCGTAACCTGACGGCCTAACGGCCTGATCTTACAAAGACTTGAGCACGGTTCGGACCGAACCGGGTAACAGAATCGGAAACCGGGGCTCCGAGGGTAGCTAGCAACAGAAACCCTCACCTTCTCCTTTGACAATGCAACATTCGGTCATTTCGCGATACTTGGCTACTTATTCTGGCCCAGTCGCGATGCGGCGTCACGTTCGCGTTCGTAGCGCAGGGCATCGAGGATCTTCGCGCCGCCCAGGAACACAGCGCCGGCCGTCGCTGCCCACAGCATGTATCCGCCGACGCCGGGGTATTGCAGGGTATAATGCGATCCGCGCGTCATCGCGCCCAACGCAAGCGCGAAGATGATCAGATACGCCTCGAAACGTGTCTTGATGACGAACAGGCGACCGATCTTCTTCAACATGCAAACCCTCTCTTTAACCAATTCTCTTGCAATCATCGAGCCAATGGCGGCGTAATGCGGGTGACAGTGGTTAATGTATGCCAGAGTGTAAGGACACCCGACGGCTGCGCAAGAGTGTTAACCCTGATTAAGCTTGCAATGCAGATATTTATGCAAGCAAACCCAGATCCAGCGCATCCAGTAACGCAAGCCGCGCGGCGCGGATTTGTTCCGCCAGACTTTCTTTGCCGATGTCCGCCGGGTCGATCTGTTCCGGCCAATGCCTAGCGATCACGCTCTCAAGCAAATCTGCGCGGGCTTCATTCAGCAAAAAGCGCGAATCGACGGCCGCCGGATCGGCCACCACTCGCAACCGGAGGCAGGCAGGACCGCCGCCATTCGCCATCGACTGACGCACGTCGACGGGAATGACCTGCCGGATCGGGCCGTTCCCGTTCAGCATGCTTTCCACCCACGCCCATACGCTCGCGCTTTCGCGGCATTCTTCCGGCACGATCAGTGCCATTTCACCGTCAGGTAATGTCACCAACTGGGCGTTGAAGAGATAGGTCTTGATAGCCTCTGCCAGCGAGACGGCGCTGGCGGGTACTTCCACCACTTCCAGTGCAGGGAAGGCGGCGCGCATCGCTTCATAGGCGCCAGGCTGGTCAACGAATGCTTCGGCATGAGCGAACAGCACTTGCTCGTTTGCCACGGCAACCACATCATTATGAAAAGCACCTGCTTCGATGGCGGCGGAATTCTGTTCGATGAAGACGCATCCGGCTGGGTCCAGCCCGTGCAGGCGGGCCACTGCGCGACTGGCCTGCTCGTGCTGACGTGCGGGGAAGGCGCCGCCGGGGCGACCATAAACGAATATTTCAACCCCGTTAGATTCGTGCTCACTACACAGGCGCATATGATTGGCCGCGCCTTCATCGCCGAAGCTGGCGGGCACGGCATCGTGCACTGCGAAGTGGGCCCTGTCGGCGAAAGCAATGTCCAGCTGCGCCTTCGTATCGCGCCATTCCTGCCCGCGATGGAACATAGTAACGAGGTTGGCGGGCGTCAGGTGGCAACGGCCGTCGGCAGTGTCGGGCGCGGGTGAAACGGTGGCTGCGTTGGCGGTCCACATGGAACTGGCCGACCATGCCGCAGCACGCAGTTGGGCCGGTGTATCGGCGTCCACGCCGATACGTTCCAGCAGAGCGTCGTTAGGGCGGGACAGAGGCAGCAGATATCCCTGCGGCAGCCCCAGAGCCATGTTGCCGCGCATCTTTCCTATGCCCTGCAAAGCAGCGGCGCGTGGATAGGACGGGTCGCCCCTGTGGCTGGCGCTGGCTTTGTTTCCAAGACTGAGTCCGGCGTAATTGTGGCTTGGGCCGACTATGCCGTCGAAGTTGATTTCTCTAAGCAAAACTCAAATTCCCGTTTGCCCCGAGCCTGTCGAAGGGCTGCCCTTGTGTTCCGCACTGCTCCAGGAAAAGAGCGGTCCTTCGACAGGCTCAGGACGAGCGGGGTTGGAGCTGGTGATCAATCAGCCAATTCTAGCGCGATACGTTCCATACGCTATCGCCTTCGCTGACATCCAGTGTCCGCGCCGCCTGCGCGTCGATTGTCACAGCAATGCCGTCTTGTGTGCAGGTGCCGTAGCAGGAGCGGAAATCCTCCAGTCGTCCGGTTGCAAGTAGCACTTTCCGGTCGCCATCGTCATTTGTGGCCGCGATTTTCGCTTCCACCGCGCCTTTTACGCTGCTCACATTGTCTGTTCGGGCGAGCATGGTTGGCCCCCCGTCGAAGATATCGACATAGCCTTCATAGGCGAACCCTTCCTTCTCCAGCATCCGCATCGCAGCGCGTCCGGTGGGGTGGGGCAGACCGATTACATCGCGGGCACTATCGTTCAACATAGCAATGTAGACCGGATGTTTGGGCATCAGATCGGCGATAAACTGGTTGCCGTTTATGGCGTTAAAATAGTCCGCTTCCTGAAAGCTCATGCCGAAGAACCGCCCGGCGACCCCGTCCCAGAAAGGAGATCCGCCGCGATCGTCGATGATCCCGCGCAGTTCGGCCAGCACCCGGTCCGCGAAGCGTTTCCGATGCATCGCAATGAACAGGTAACGGCTACGCGCCAGCAGCAGGCCCAATCCCCCTGCGCGCTCATTAGGATGAAGAAACAGCCCGCCTACTTCACTGCAACCTTCCAGTTCGGTCGACAGGCTGAGCATTTCAGCCCGTACCGTGCGGTCCAGTTCCTGCGAATACTGGGTGAGCGTATTCTTGCGATACGAATAAAACGGCCAGCGCTGTCCCACCTGCGTCATCAGCTGGCAGGTACCCCGAACGGCGCCAGTTTCCATGTTCTCCAGCACCAGCACGAAAGTCTCGTCGACCAGTTCGTTACCAGTATTGGCAAAAGCCTTTGCGCTCACTTCCAGCTTTTCACCCAGCGCGTCGCGATCGGGCGGTAAATTGGTGAAGCCGCCGCCGGTCAGCTTGGCCATTTCGTACAGGTGTTCCAGATCCCCGGGTCGGCTGGCGCGCAGGCGGAAACTCACAAAGCATCTCCTATGGCGAGGCGGTGAAGGACAAGAGTGGACAATTGCGCCCGCTCCACAAGAGACGGGACGATCATGAATTCATCCGACGAATGTATCTTGCCGCCTCGCACACCCATCGTATCGACCACAGGCACGCCGGTTGCGGCGATATTGTTGCCGTCGCAGACTCCGCCGGTCGACTGCCAGTCGAGGTCCTGGCCAAGCTGAGCGCCACATTCGCGCACGATATCGAACAGTTTCTGCGCCTTGCGATCCACCGGTTTTGGCGGGCGGGTGATGCCGCCGTGGACATGAATGTCGACTTCGTGGGCCTGCCGCACGTCGCCCAGCAGCGCGTTCATCTCCGCGGTGAACCAGTCTGCCGCAGCAGGCTCCTTCGGGCGAATGTTAAAACGTAAAACGGCATGATCCGGCACGACATTATTGGCGGCACCGCCTTCGATTTTGGCCGGGTTCACACTGATATCGTCGCGCTGTAAATCCTTTAGCCGCATGGCCAGCACGGCAGCGGCGACAATCGCATTTCGCCCCTCACGCGGATTGCGCCCGGCATGGGCGGATTTGCCCGTAACGGTCAGCGAGTAATTGCCGCTGCCGCCACGTGAATGGGCCAGCGTGCCTTCGGGTGTGGCGGCAGGTTCATACGTCAGCGCGGCGTATTTTCCCTTGGCTAGCCGCTCGATCAGAGGGGCGGAGGAAAGCGAGCCTGTTTCCTCGTCCGCATTGATCATCACATCATAGCCGACGTCTTGCCATGCTTGGGATCCCTCCAGAGCCTTCAGCGCATGCAGCATAACGGCGATCCCGCCCTTCATGTCGGCGGTGCCCGGCCCATTAATGACGGAATCGTTCAGCCAGGTCAGCGTTTGGAACGGATGATCGACTGGAAAAACTGTATCCATATGACCGGTCAGCAGGAAACGCCGCTGCGCATCCGGACGCACACAGCAGACAAGATGCTTCCCAAACTCTACCTCCATTTCCTTCCCTGAGGCATCCATTGCGGTAACGGGGGCGGGTTCTTCGAGCGATATTTTCCCCGGCAATTCGGAGAAGGCATCGGACAAAGCCGCCGCTACCGTGCGCAACCCCCCCAGATTACCGGTGCCGGAATTGATACCCGCCCAATGTTCCACACGCGAGAGCATGTGCGCCCCGTCCACAGTGCCGACGATATCTTGCAGTGTGCCTTCGATAGTGTTCATGCCCGCTGCTCTAGCGGCGCGGCGCGCACCTTCCAAGCGGCGTGCTTATCATGATGGCCCGGGCACCGTCTGTGCATCGTTGCAAAGCGCGCGCGCCTTCGCCATAGCGCCCTTGTCCTCCCCAGACATTTTACAGCAATTGTATTTATCTGACCCGAGTGAGGACCCATGCCCGAATACATCGCCAAAGGCCGCCTGAAAGTTGATCCCGCGCTGGCTGGCTTCATCGAAAACGATGTTCTGCCGCCGCTGAAAACGACACCGGAAGCATTCTGGCAGGGCTTCTCCGATCTTGTTCATCGGTTTGCGCCGCTAAATGCTGCTCTTCTGGAAAAGAGGGAGACGCTGCAAGCACAGATCGATGCATGGCATAACCAGCGTCGCGGACAGCCCCATGATGCCGCCGCTTACCGTATATTTCTGCAAGAGATCGATTATCTGGTACCGGAGCCGAAGGATTTCACCATCGGTACACAGAATGTGGACCCCGAAATTGCCACGATGGCGGGGCCGCAACTGGTGGTGCCTATCCTCAATGCGCGCTTCCTGCTCAACGCGGCCAATGCACGTTGGGGCAGCCTGTATGATGCATTTTACGGCACGGATACACTTGACGCTGCACCTGCGAAGCCGGGCGGCTATGACGAGGATCGCGGCGCAGCGGTGATAGCAGAGGCGAAGGCGTTCCTGGATGAAGCGGTTCCTTTGGCGAGCGGCACATGGGATGCACTCGGCGATCCATCCAGCGGCATCCCTTTAAAGGATTCCAGTCAGTATATTGGCGAAACTGAAAAGGGCCGCCTGTTCAAGCGCAATGGCCTGCATATCGAAGTTCAGTTCGATTCAGAGAGCCCAATCGGAAAGACCGACCCTAGCGGCATCAGCGATGTCGTTCTTGAATCCGCGCTCACCACGATTGCTGATTGCGAAGACTCGGTCGCCGCTGTGGATGCAGAGGACAAGTTGCTCGCCTACACCAATTGGCTGGGTGTGATCCGCGGTGATTTGCAGGAAAGCTTTGCCAAGGGCGGAGAAACGCTGACCCGCGAACTGGCGGGCGACAAGGCTTACACCGATGCCGACGGGGCCGAACACACGCTTCCGGGCCGCAGCCTTCTGTTTGTGCGCAATGTCGGCCACCTGATGACCAATCCGGCAATTCAGCTCGAAGATGGCTCCGAGATACCCGAAGGCATTATGGACAGCGTATTGACCAGCGCCATTTCCGCCCAGGATGTGCGCGGTCTGACCCGCTACGGCAACAGCAAGGTCGGCAACATCTACATAGTGAAGCCCAAGATGCACGGGCCGGAAGAATGCGCCTTTACCAATGACCTGTTCGATGCGGTTGAGGACATGCTCGACCTGCCGCGTCACACGATCAAGGTCGGCGTGATGGACGAGGAACGGCGCACTTCCGCCAATCTGTCCGCCTGCATCCATGCCGTGCGCGACCGGATCGTGTTCATCAACACCGGCTTCCTCGACCGTACCGGAGACGAGATACACACCTCCATGCAAGCCGGCCCCATGATGCGCAAAGGCGCGATGAAGAACGCCGCATGGCTCAAGGCGTACGAAGCACGCAATGTCGGCATCGGCTTGAAACACGGCCTGTCGGGCCGTGCGCAAATCGGCAAGGGGATGTGGGCAGCGCCCGATCTGATGGGTCAGATGATGATCGAGAAGATCGGTCATTTGCGTGCCGGGGCCAACACCGCATGGGTTCCCAGCCCCACCGCTGCCACGCTTCATGCGATCCACTACCACCGCGAAGACGTGTTCGAAATTCAGAAAGGCCTTGGTGATATAGCCGGCCTTGATGATCTCCTGACCATTCCGTTGGCAGAGGGCACCAACTGGTCCGAAGACGACGTGCGCGAGGAATTGGATAACAACGCGCAAGGTCTGCTCGGTTACGTGGTGCGTTGGATCGATGAGGGCGTTGGCTGCTCGAAGGTTCCGGACATCAACGATATCGGCCTGATGGAAGACCGCGCCACTCTGCGGATCAGTTCGCAGCACATGGCCAACTGGTTGCTTCACGGCGTCGCCAGCCGCGAACAGGTAATGGATAGCCTGAAACGTATGGCTGCCAAGGTGGACGAACAAAATGCTGGCGATCCGACCTACGAACCGATGGCTGGAAACTGGGATGGTATTGCGTTCAAGGCTGCCTGCGATCTAGTGTTCAAGGGCGTGGAACAGCCAAGCGGCTATACCGAGCCGTTGCTGCACAAATGGCGGCTTGAGAAGAAAGCGAAAAGCTAAACACAACAAGCTTATCAACAGTAAGCCGAGATGCTTCGCCATGCCGCTCCCCGTTTCATTTGGTTCCTGCTTTTAGCCGGCCTGGCGATTGTCTTGTGGGGTCGCCGCGACGACATTGCGCGCATTTCGGGCATGGCATCGCCAACATCTTACGGTGCCTTTCAGGCATGGGTCCGGGAGGATAATGCACGCCGCAGCGAATTCGTTGCACTGCAGGCTTATCTCAGGTCAAAGCAAGTCGATAGCATCGTTCCTGCTTGGCAATTGACCCGGATTGACGAGCACTATGCCAGGCGCTGCGACCTCTCGGTGTTTCGAGTTCCGCCACGCGAATTATGGCCCAATGTAGTTGAACCACTCCGCCTTGTCAGAGACGAGGTTGTGCCAGCGGTAGGAGAGGTGCAGGTTCTCTCCAGCTATCGCACGCCTGAACTTAACACTTGCGCACGCGGGGCCAGCCGTAGCAACCATCTCGACTTCGCCGCTCTCGATCTAGCCACTGCCACGCGGCAGGGTGGGGCAGAATTCTATCAGAGCTTATGTGCGATGCAGGATGACGCCGGGGCGGCCAGTCTTATGGGTCTGGGGGCGTATTACGATCCTGCGCGGCCAACTTACGCTGGCGGACGGTTTCATATCGATGCAAGCGGCTATCGCAGCTGGGGAAGCAGTTACACATCGGCGAGCAGTCCGTGTCGCTGATAAAGAAATACGGGTTTGCTGTCTGTCAGGAAAGCGCGCGCGCCAGTTTTACAAAATCATCGACGGTAAGCGTTTCGGCGCGGAGGGTGGGTTCGATACCAAGCTGTTCGAGCGCCTCGACCGCACCAGGCACGGATTTCAGGCTTTGCCGCAACATCTTGCGGCGCTGACCGAAAGCGGCGGCGGTAATCTGCTCGAGTGTTCTGGCGGAGACGTCCTCCGGCATGGTGTCCGGGGTGACGTGCACTATGGCGCTCATTACTTTGGGCGGCGGGGTGAAGGCGCTGCGATGGACCTTCATTGCCAGCGTCGCTGCGCTGCGCCATTGGGCCAGCATGGCGAGGCGTCCATAGGCACCACTGCCGGGTTTGGAGACGATCCGTTGGGCGACTTCCTGTTGAAACATCAAAGTCAGCGAAGTCCATTGCGGTGGCCAGCTTTCTCCACCAAGCCAGCGCACGAACAGCGCGGTGCCCACATTGTATGGCAGGTTGGCGACCACGGCAAAGGGTTCACCCATTAGCTCAGCGTGGTCGATCTTCATTGCGTCGCCTTCGACTACAGTCAATTGATCGGGGAAGGCTTCTTCCAGTTCGGCCAGCGCAGGCAGGCAGCGGGGGTCCATCTCGATGGCCGTCACTCGCGCGCCTGCGGCCAGTAATGCGCGGGTCAGGCCGCCTGGGCCGGGGCCGATTTCCAGCACCGCCTTGCCCTGCAAATCACCGGGGATCGCGGCAATACGATCAAGCAACTGCGCGTCGAACAGGAAGTTTTGGCCCAGTGCCTTGGATGCGCTCAAGCCGTGACGCGCAATGACTTCACGTAAAGGGGGAAGGTCAGCCATGCTGCGTCCGCCGCGTGGCAATCTCGCTTGCCATGTGAAGGGCGGCAATGGTTGCGCCGGGATCGGCGCGGCCGGTTCCTGCAATGTCAAAGGCAGTACCGTGATCGGGGCTGGTGCGCACGATGGGCAGGCCCAGTGTCACGTTTACGCCCTGATCGAAATCCAGCGCTTTCACCGGGATCAACGCCTGATCGTGATACATACATAGCGCGGCATCGAAAGTCGCGCGTGTCCGCGGGGCAAACAGAGCGTCTGCGGGATGCGGACCCGTTGCATCGATACCATCCGCGCAAAGGGCGGCTATAGCAGGCGCGATAATCCGCGCCTCCTCGTTTCCGAATGCGCCGTTTTCGCTGGCATGGGGGTTAAGCGCGGTGACTGCCAGGTGAGGCCGCTCGATCCCGTAATCCCGCCGCAGCGCCTGCGCCACAACCGTTCCGCGGCGATGGATCAATTCGGCTGACAGAAGCCCCGGCACATCAGTCAGCGCGCAATGTACGGTCAGCGGAACAGCCTTCAGGGATGGTCCGGCCAGCATCATGACAGAGGCATCAGGCGACAGATTGCAGGCTGCGGCCAGAAATTCGGTCTGGCCTGGAAAGGCAAAGCCGATATCTGCCAGCAGCCCCTTGGCGACCGGTAGAGTGACGACGCCTGATGCACCGCCACCAAAGGCGGCGGCGGCAGCATCGGTGAGGGAGGCAAGAGCAAGTCTCGCACCAGCCGGTTCAGGAATGCCGGGGCGATAGTTTACACATTTGTCGCCCAATACCGGCAATGCGTTCGGAAAAGCGCCAGCAACTTCGTCAGCAGCGGTAATAGAAGCAAGCGGCAACGCCATGCCCATCCGGTCCGCAGCTGCCCGCAGGACATCGGCCCCGTGCAGAACGTAAAATGCAGGCAGGTTTTCCGACTTGCGAACGTGCCATGCCAGAACGGCGAGTTCCGGCCCAAGTCCGGCCGGATCGCCTATCGAGAGCGCTAGCGGGGCAACCGTTTCTGGCAAGCGCCCTCTAATGCCTCAATTGTACTGAATGTAAGCATCATTGCGCAAATCGCGCAAGAAACGCTGGGCGCGTTTGCCGACGCGATCATCGGTCAGCTGGGCCATCATTTCAGCCTTGGTGGGGCCATTGGTCGATTCCGGATCATCCCGGCCACACAGCAGCAATACGCGAACACCATCGGCTACCGAGCCGAAGGGCGGAGTAGCCTGGCCTACTTGCAACTCCAGCAAAGCGGACTGCAGGGTCTCGGGCAGGGAGCGAACGCGAATCTGGTCGTTCGTAACGACATTGGCATTCACCGTTTCGGCCGCGCGTTCCGCATCGCCGCAGCCGCGGATGGATTGAACCATTTCGCCGAACGCTGCGACGCGGCCATTAGCCGCTTCCTGAGAAGTGCCTTCAGGGAAATCGATTGAAATCTGTTTCAGGCTGAGCAGGGCATCGCGCGGGTCGGCGGTCAGTACCTGCTTTTTATCGATCAGATAAAGTAGCGAATAGCCTCCGGGAACCTCGATCGGTCCGACCAACTGGCCCGGTTGCATTTCCTGCGCTGCGGTTGCCAGAGCGGGGGGCAGCTGGCCCAGGCGCACAAAGCCAAGATCGCCACCAACCGCTGCGGTAGACGCTTCGGAAAACTGGCGGGCATAGGCAACAAAGCTGCCGCCATCGCGCAATTGTTCCATAATCCGCCTGCCGTTCTGTTCAACGGCTGCCGCGGTTTCTGCAGTGGCGGACAGATAAATTTCACCCAGGCGATACTCGGCCGTACCACGCGAGGCTTCCAGCCGGGCCATCATGTCTTCGACTTCTTCGTCGGAAACGTTGATAAATGGCTGGACGTTACGGCGCAGCAGGCGCGACCATGCCAGCTCCCCTTCGATCTGGCGCTTCAGCGAAGCAACGGACGATCCGATACTGGTGAGATATTCATCCATTTTGCCAATCTCAGCACCGAAATTCTGCGCCGCGACCCGCTGGTACTGGCTATCTATTTCGGCCTGCGAAATCGGCATTTCCTGCGCTTCCGCAGCTTGAATCTGCAGTGTTTCGTCAATCAGATTGCGCAGCACCTGCATTTGCAGTTGGCGCAGGGCATCGCCCGATAAGGCGGATTCTGCTCCATTGGCTGCTGTAACCAGCGCAACGCGTTGATCGACATCAGTACCGGTAATCACCGCGCCGTTCACCCGCGCGGTGGCGCGGCGGTTGTTCGGATTGGTCTTGCCCAGCAATTGGACGTCATCCGGCAGGTTAAGCGGATTGGCAGTGGGCGCTACAACAGATGCCTGCGCCTGTATGGCAACCGGAGATGCTGCCAAGCTGCAAACGGCCACTGCAGAAAGAAAACTGGCGAATTTCGTGGTCATGTTTCGTCCGAATAATGCAGCCTGCAGGGCAGGCCTGTCGATAGTCCAGAGCTACGGGGAAGCGGCTGAACCTTGTCTGAGCGAGGCGGTTTCGTCCGTGCCCATACCTGATGGAGTCCGGTCTGCCAATCATCGGCAACCGACTGTTCACCGTCATGCGGAATTAACGGAAACCCAGATTGCTTAGGTTGAAATAGACTTGGAATGTATTGCCGCGCTGCGCATCGCCCTGATCCAGAAAATCACGTCGCCATGTCAGGCCCATTTCAAGGCAATCGTCACGGTAAGCCACGCCCAAACGGGTTCGGATTGGCTGGAAGCCGTCGGAAGTGAATGTAGGGTCTTCTTCACGGTCAGTCAGGTTGAAAATACCCGAACCGAATACCGACCAGTAATTAGCAAACGACACGCGTGCGGCGGCGCGCAATTCCTCGCGGTCGCGCAAATCTTCCAGTCCGAATTCATTGATGTCGCGGTTGAGCCGCAGATAACCCAGCTCAACATAGGTTTTGCGCGAACCGATAGTTGTGTCGAATTCGTTGCGGCGCACAGCCAGACTGTCTTTGTCCAGACGGTAACGATGGGTGAAGGAAACGAAATCCTTGTACCGGACCTCTGTACGCCCGACGACATCGGAGAGACGCTCAGACAGGCCGGTGCCGTCGACCAGAATATCGAGATCCTTGTCCAGACGGTAGGATTGGCCGACTGTTGCTTTGACACGCCAGTCGGGGCGGGTCAGCTGCCAGTCGAGCCCGTAGGTGACACGCAGTCCGTCCTCGATCCGGTCGTACCCTGGGAAGCGGTTCAACGCGAAGAGGTTTGAATCCTCCAGATCAATGGCTCTCGCATCTTCATTGGGTACGGCGAGGTTCTTGATCCCGGGGCTGGCCACCACCTGCACTCGCGGAGTCAGAACCTGCGTCCCGCCCATGAACTCACCGGCGAAGGGCCATTCCACGTCCACCGCTGCCAGTCCGATGGCACGGGTCTGGAATCCGGGTTCCCCGCGGTAAAGTACTGCCGGCGTCAGATCATTCTCGTCCGAGTGATAGGCATCGCCCCGGGCCAATGCGGTAAAACGAAGCACCTGTCCCATCGAAGTCAGATGGCGCATATCCCACTGCGCACGGACGAATGCACGCTGCGTGTCCTGCCCCTCGTCGCGGTAGATACCAAGCGAATTGGCCTGCAATTCAATCTGGCCGCCCAGAACCGGTTCTTTCAGGCGGCGGCGGTAATCGATTGCCGGAAGGGCAAGTGGAACCTGCCCCTGCTCGCGGCCCAGAACCAGCGTTTGCGTAGCATAGCCCGCAATGAGCAGGTAACTGTCCTGATCGATCCGTTCCAGTTCGAGCAGGCTTCGTAGCCGGTCATCGCGGCTAATGTCATAACGGCGCAGGAAAGTCCGGTCGCTGGCAGCTCGGATTGATCCCGTCAGGCTCCAGTTTTCATCGAACTGCGCATGTCCGTTCGCGAAAATGTATCCGCGGAAATCGTTATTGCTGGTCGGCGCACCCGTAAAATCGGATATCTTGCGGCTATACGTGCCGTAGCCGGTAACCTGAAAAGCGCCGGTTTCGTTCAGGCTGCGATATTGCGCACTGACCATTGGCGGCGCTTCGCTGAAAACATAACCGGTGATGGTGGCGTCGCGGTTGGGGGCGAGACGGGTATAGTAGCTTCCCGAAACTTCCACCCCGTTGGATTCCGAGAAGCGCAGGTCCGGCACCAGAAAACCGGCGACAGGTCCGCCATCGGTGCGCACGGCAAGTCCGGGCAGGGGAAGCAGCCGCTGCCCGAAAAGTTCCAGATACGCGCCGGAGAACCGGATGCTGTCTTCTTCCGGCGAATAGATAACTTCGTCGGCAGTGATGCGCCAGCTGGGGCGTTTGTCGCAGCCATCCGGATCGACAATTGCGCATCCGCTATAGGCGGCCCTGCTCAAGACGATTGTGCCATCCTGCCCGCGTTCGCCCTGCTGTGCGGCCAGCCTGCCACCGGCGCGCAGAGCAATGAGAAGGTCGTCCATCGAACCGGCTTTGAATTCCTCCGTCAGTTCGATCTTGTCGGTATAGAGCTGGTTGCCGTCCTCATCTACGAACCGGACATCGCCATCGCCGGTAATTACACCAGTGTTGCGGTTCCAGACGACCGAGTCCGCCCGGACAGAGCGATCGGCTTCGGACAACAGGACATCGCCGGAGCCGACAATCTCGCCGGTGTCGGGATTCCACACGACTTCACTGGCCGTAACTGTGCGTGCGCCATTGCGAACAACCACGTTACCGCTTGCACGGACACTGTCGTCGTTGGAATTGTAGCTGACCTGATCTGCCTCGAAAGCAACCTCGCCTTCTGGAACGGGAGGCAACTGGGAAACCTGACCATCTGCCGGTAACCGTGCGACGGTGACAGCGTCTTCGGTCTCGGGTGGATCAACCGCAATATCTACCGGACGCAATTCGTCGCTCGGTACTTCCTGTGCAGCCAGCCCGCCAAAAGGTGCAACCAGCAGGCCGGCAGCAATGGTCGCCAGCGTTCTGCTTTGCGCAAAGCCTACGCAGAATTGGCAGGCGTGTCGTCCACGCATTTCGGAATGGTCGTCAGGCCTCTGCATGGCTTGCCTATCGCACCGTGCCCGCCTAATCGCAATCAGGTTTGAAACCGCGCGCTTCGATGCGCGTTAGGCAGACATAAATGGCACACTTGTCTGCCTCACCTTCAGAACTTTGCGGAGCTTCCATGAACATCACCTTTGCCGACACATTGCCCGACGATCCTTCCCTGCTCGCCCGTGTGGTCGATCATGGCGCTATGCCCGATGATCTGGAGCGCACGGTCAGCGAAGGCGCGAATGCCGCGCGTTTCCGCGCCAGTGCAGGGCAGACATTCGAATCCTTCGTGGAGCGTGACGGTAAAGTCGTACGTCTGGCACTGACCGGCGCGGGTAAACCCGACGCCGCGGATCGCCTGGGCAATCTGGAAAAAGCAGGCGCCGCACTGGGCGCGAAGTATTTTGCCAGCGGTGTCGATACTCTGGTTCTCGATGCAGCCGGATCGCCGGTTGATGCGGCCGGGCTGGGCGCAGTGTTACTGGGCCTGCGGCTGCGGTCGTGGCGTTATGACGAGCATCGTACGACAATGAAGAAAGACCAGAAGCGCAGCCTCGTCAACGTAGTGGTCGTCGGAGCGCCCGATGGAAGCGAAACCGCACTGGACGACGCGGCGGCTGTGGCGGACGGGGTCGAGTTCGCACGGATGCTGGTAACCGAACCGGCCAACAAGGTTTATCCCGCCAGCTTCGTCGAGAAAGCGCAGAAAGCATTTGAAGGTACCGGTGTAGAGCTGACCGTTCTCGATGATGATGACATGGAGAAGTTGGGCATGGGTGCCCTGCTGGGCGTCGGACGCGGATCGGAGCGTGAATCGCGCCTGCTTGCCATGCGCTGGAATGGCGGTGACGCTGGCGAGCGGCCGACTGTGTTCGTTGGAAAAGGCGTCACCTTCGATACGGGCGGCATCTCCATGAAGCCTGCGGCGGGCATGGAAGACATGAAGTGGGACATGGGCGGATCGGGCGCGGTTACCGGCGCGATGCTGGCAATGGCGAAGCGTAAGGCGAAAGCAAATGTCATCGGCGTGGTCGGTCTGGTCGAAAATATGCCCGACGGCCGCGCACAGCTGCCGGGCGATGTGGTGACATCCATGTCCGGGCAGACAATCGAGGTTATCAATACCGATGCCGAGGGGCGCCTTGTCCTCTGCGATGCGCTCCATTGGGCGCAGAAAGAATACGACCCCGTCGCCATCGTCGATTTTGCTACTCTGACCGGTGCGATGATTATTGCGCTGGGGAGCGAGCATGGCGGCGTGTTTTCCAATGATGACGATTTGGCTGACAAGCTGCAGACCGCCGGCAGCGCGGTTGGTGACAAATTGTGGCGTTTTCCGATGACAACGGAATACGACAAGCTGATCGACAGCCCGATTGCCGACATGAAAAATGTCGGACCGCGTGGCGCAGGCTCGATCACGGCGGCGCAGTTCCTCCAGCGGTTCATCACGAATGATCGTCCGTGGGCTCATTGCGACATCGCGGGAATGGTTTGGGCCGACAAGCCGGGACGCACCTGGGGCAAGGGGGCGACCGGCTACGGCGTGCGCCTGATCGACCGTTATGTGCGCGATACTTTGGAGAGCTGATGGATTGCGGGCCTGAAATGGCAGAGCGGTAAAGCCGGCGGATATGCCCAAGATGCTCAGGAAAGGCGACTTGCCTAGCAAGATTTGTGTCGGGTGCGAGCTGCCTTTCAACTGGCGCAAGAAATGGGAGCGCGACTGGGACAATGTAAAATATTGTTCCGAGCGCTGCCGCCGTTCCGCTAAGCAGTCCGCATGAGAGTCGATTTCTACCTGCTTGATGCGGACCCGGTGGAGGCGGTTGCTCCATTGCTGGCACGCAAGACACTGGAAGCTGGCAAGCGGTTGTGCATCGCCGCACGCGAACAGGAATTGCGCGCAAGGCTGGACCGCGCCTTGTGGGAGCGTGAGGGCGATGCTTTTCTCGCACATGGAGCAGCAAACGATAGCAATGCCGCGCGCCAGCCCATCCTGCTTGGCGAAAACACGACGATCGCAAACGACGCAACTTTTGCCATGGTGGCGGATGGAATCTGGCGCGAAGAAGCGCGTGCGTTTGAGCGGGTGATGCTGCTGTTCGGCGAAGACCGGCGGCAGGCGGCACGCGAGTTATGGAAAGCATTTTCGGCCGAGGAAGAGCTGGAGAAAAATTTCCTCAAGCAGGAGGGTGGCCGGTGGCAACGTCTCGGCTGACCGCCGCGACCCTTGCCGGTGTGGCACTGGCCTCCTCTCTAACGGCGTGCAACGGGGATGAGTCTGCGCCTGATGGCAGCTATATCTACGATGGCGAAGCAGGTACTGTCACAGCCAGAGCAACCGGCGCAGGGGGTAATACCACCATGCTTTCCGGCCCGGCCATAGCATCGCCCCTGCCGGTCGACATTTCGATGATGCCGGACGCCGAAGTAACCAGGGCGACCCATGTCACGGCCGAAGACGGCCTGCATATCGCGCTGATAGAGTGGATAACCGAACAACCGACCGGGCAGGTGGCGCAATATTACCGCGCCGCCGCTGCAAAGGCAGATCTGTCTTCCGCACTCGATCTGGCAGGGAGTAATGGCGTAACCTTCATAGCCATTGGCGAAAACCGGCAGCGTATCACCCTTCATGCCGCGCCTGCCCGCATTGCGCCCGATGGTACGCGGTTGCCCGTTCCGACAGAGGGTGAGGGTGCCAATGCTCCGCCCACCAATGGTGAAACACCGCCTGCTTTTCGCGACGTGACTGCAGCGCAGCTGTATCTTGTGGGTACGGCGCCTCCGCGCGCAGCGGAAACCCGGCCGAACCGCTGACTGGTCGATGCCGACAGGACTTGCCGGATTTAGCCCCTGAAGGTAGAGGCGCAGCCATAATTCTCCCCCAAATAAAAACCTGAAGGAAACTCCTATGGCGGTTACCCGCACCTTTTCGATTATCAAGCCCGATGCCACGCGTCGCAATCTGACCGGCGCTGTCACCAAGATGCTGGAAGAAGCCGGCCTGCGCGTCGTCGCTTCCAAGCGCATTCAGATGAGCCGCGAACAGGCCGAAGGCTTTTATGCCGTACATAAGGAACGCCCGTTTTTCGGTGAACTGGTCGATTTCATGATCAGCGGCCCTGTGGTCGTGCAGGTTCTGGAAGGCGAAAACGCCATGCAGGCCAACCGCGACATCATGGGTGCTACCAACCCCAAGGATGCCGATGCTGGCACGATCCGCGGCGAACTGGCCGAGAGCATCGAAGCGAACACCGTTCACGGTTCGGATTCGGACGAGAACGCCGCGATCGAAATCGCATATTTCTTCGATGACGCTGAAATCGTTGGATAAGAATATATCGAGAACACATCATAGGACACTGTGATGGAACATCCGGCGGTGTATACCTGCCGGATGTTCAGTCGATCACGAAAGTCTCGCGCACGCACCCTGGTGAAGGGCGTATGTGCAGGCGAAACACGGCAGGTTCTGAATCTGCTGACTGACGATTTCGAATTTATCGATAGCAGAAGTGTACGCGTTTCTGGGCGTGAAGCCTTCGCCGATGTTCTGAACGGCCTCGGCCGGATGAATCTCGATCTAAAAATCAAGCATGATCTGGTAGCAGTGCATGGCGACGAAGTGCTGATGTCCGGCGAACAGACATCGGTGGATCCGTTGTTCAATGCCCGGACGCAGTGGCGCGTTCAATTCCGCGGAAGTAAAATCTCGGAAGTGCAGACCTATAGGGGAGCAGGCGCACCATCAATTGTTCGGTTGGTCAGCGCCATGCAAGGCGATCAAATCGCAGGGGTCAAAACTCCGCTGCAGCTTTTCGCAGCCGCGTAAGCCGCTTTGGCGCCACACATGCCCAGCTGCGTTCCAGCCAGTGGGCGACCTGATCCCAATCGCAATCTGCGCGGTTGAGGATAATTCCGACCCAACCGCTTGCGCCGTAATAGGCGGGCTTGAAGAAAGTGTCTGGATCGCGTTCGATCAGCTGCAGCAATTCGTCCTGCCCGCTGGTTTTCGCGAGTAAGGCGATATGCTGGACACCGTGATGGCGGTCACTGAAATGAGCGAAAAACTTGCCGCTCTTGCCTGCGATTTTAAAAGCGGGCGCGCCGTGGCTGGTTCTCTCTTCCGTCTCCGGTAAAGCCAGTGCCAGTTCAGCCACTTGGCTGTGCAGATGGTCTGCATCATATCCGCGTGAAACATATTCGCCCAGAATGCGAGGATAGAGCTGGTGTTCGGCGAGCTTGACCCGTTCGGCCAGAGTCTCGGGTGTGTCGTCAGGTTGAATGGCGACAGCCACCTGACCCAGAACTTCGCCCGAATCGAGCTCGGGAATTACCAGATGGACCGACGTCCCGGCCTGGCTGTCGCCTGCCTCGATTGCTCGCGCGTGAGTTTTCAGGCCGGGATACAGCGGCAACAGGGAAGGGTGGATGTTGATCATCCGGCCGGCCCATTTGCCAACTATCCCATCGCCCAGAATACGCATATATCCCGCCAGCGCGACATAATCTGCACCCGCATCGCGGATTGCCGTATCCATTGCGGCATCGTGATCGGCGCGGTCCATACCTTTGTGGCTCAGGGCGAAAGTCGGGACACCTTCCGCCGATGCCAGTTTCAGCGCGCCCGCTGTCTGATCATTGCTGGCGACCAGCACCACTTCGTAGGGAGCGCCCGGTAAGCGGCTGGCATAGAGCAGCGCGGCCATGTTGGTGCCTGTGCCGGATACCAGCACAGCTACCTTAGCCTTTGGCAGGTCAGCCAAGGTGGGTCGCTTCCCATGCGGCAGTAGCGGACCACGTCCCTTGCGACCCGCGCACGGTGCAGCCGGTTTTGCCAGCAATCACTTCGCCAACCCTCAGTACAGTTTCGCCGGCTTGCTCTAGCCGATGCGTCACCGCCTCAACATTGCCGGGCGTTACCGCCAGCACCATGCCAATGCCGCAATTGAAGGTACGGGCCATTTCTTCCGGCTCTATCTGCCCCTGCGCCTGCAGGAACGCCATCAGGCGCGGTTGGTCCCATCCATCTGCATCCACCACCGCATGAGCGCCCTCGGGCAGCACACGAGGAATATTTTCCAGCAGGCCGCCGCCGGTAATATGCGCCAGAGCATCGATCTCGCCCGCACGAATGGCGGGCAGCAGGCTGGCGACGTAGATCCGTGTCGGCGCCAACAGCGCATCGATCAGGAGCACATCACTGTCGAACACGGCGGGGCGCCCCAGTTTCCAGCCCTTGTCGGCAGCCAGCCGTCTCACGAGCGAGAAGCCGTTTGAATGGACGCCAGACGACGCAAGGCCGAGCAGGATATGGCCGGGCGCGACCTTCTCGCCCATCAGTTGCTCGCCGCGCTCCACAGCGCCGACGCAGAAACCGGCCAGATCGTAATCGCCCGGGCCGTACATGCCTGGCATTTCAGCGGTTTCCCCCCCGATCAGAGCGCAGCCCGCCTCCTTGCAACCGCCCGAAATGCTGGCGACCACGCGCTCCGCCACCCCATTCTCCAGTTTGCCGGTGGCGAAGTAATCGAGAAAGAACAGCGGCTCTGCGCCCTGAACGATCAGATCATTAACGCACATCGCCACCAGATCGGCGCCGACGCCTTCATGCTGGTTGTGGTCGATTGCCAGTTTCAGCTTGGTGCCCACCCCATCATTCGCGGCAACAAGCAGCGGGTCCTTGAAACCAGCAGCTTTGGGGTCGAAAAAGCCCCCGAATCCGCCGATATCGGCGTCGGCCCCAGGGCGCGCAGTGGCTTTCACCAGCGGGCCGATGGCCTTCACCAAGGCGTTACCGGCCGCTATCGATACGCCTGCCTCGGCGTAGGTATAGCCGCCCTTTTTGTCGTTATTGTCTGTTTCTTCCACGGTCATATGCACGGCTTTACGCATTCGCGCTTGGAATCACACGGGGCTTTGGGCAAAAGGCACACGGTTTTCCCCGATGATACGGCAATTGTCCCTTTCCCCTGTCCGAGTGACACTAGCTTTTGCCGCTATGGGCGGTGCAGTGCTGCTTGCGTTGCTTGCGGGTGATCGCATGGCGGGCGCACAGGTGGAAGGTGATCGGGGCATTTCCGCCGTTGTCGCCAGCTCCGATATCGATGTGGGCGGTATCGAAGTCGATGTCAGTGGCAGCGATCCGGAGGATGCGCGAAGCAAGGGCTGGCGCGATGCGCAGCGGCAGGCGTGGAAAAAGATCGGCGGTCCGGCTATTTCCGACGGACAGCTGCAATCGCTGGTCTCGGCTGTGGTTATCGAGCGGGAGCGGGTCGGCCCACGCCGTTATGTTGCGACACTGGGCGTAATATTCGACCGGGCGCGCGCCGGCGGCTTCCTCGGACGCGGTGGCCAGCGTGCTCGTTCTGCGCCTCTGCTGCTGGTGCCGGTAACTGTCAGCGGCGGTTCCCAGCTTGTCTATGAACAGCGCAATCCGTGGCAGCGGGCCTGGGCAGAATATCAGGCGGGATCAAGCAGGATCGATTATGTCAGACCCTCCGGCGCAGGCAGCGATTCTCTGCTGGTTACAGCGGGCCAGATTAATCGCCGCAGTCGTGCATGGTGGCGCAATATCCTTAACCAGTTCGGAGCATCCGACGTTATCGTTGCGATTGCCCAACTGGAGCATGAATATCCCGGGGGCCCCGTGCGGGCACGGTTCATTGCCCGCTATGGCCCGGACAACACCTATCTCGATGGTTTTTCTTTGCGCGTCGGCAATCCGCGCCAGATCCCCGCCATGTACAGCAAGGCGATCGAGCGTTTTGATGCGATTTACGAGCAGGCACTGGCCGACGGCAGGCTGAAGCCCGACCCCTCGCTCAACCGTACCGGTGGCACGATCGATCCGGCGATCCAACGCCTGATCGATGCAGGCCGCCGCGTGGAGGCAGCTGCGGCCGCAGAACGCCGCGCAGAACAAGCTGCGCGCGATGCAGCCAATCTCGCGGAGACATCGGAAGCGCAGGCAAACGCCAATTCGTCCGCTACACCGGCTGTCGTCTCCTCTTATGTCGTCCAGTTTGCCACTCCCGATGCCGGAACGATAAATTCTACTTTGGCCGCTGTGCGGGCCACGCCCGGTGTGCGCGGGGCGTCGACCTCGTCGCTTGCTATTGGCGGCACTTCGGTGATGAGTGTGAGCTATGGCGGCTCCTTGCCTGAACTGGCGCAGGCGCTGGCGGGCCGCGGCTTCGCAGTGACGCAGGGAAGCAACGCACTCTCCATACGGCGCTAGGTAGCGCAGCACTGTCCGTGGCCGCTCCTTCGCAAATCGCTCTCCCGCTAACCTTGCAAAAGGCAGGGACTCCCGCACGAATCGCAATAGGCGCAGCCAACCAGCGTGCGGCAGAGGCGCTGGCTGACCCGTCCGGCTGGCCGTTTGGCACAGCGATGCTGACCGGTTCCGCGCGCTCGGGCAAATCGCTGCTGGGCCGCTGGTTCGATGAACAGTGCAATGGCGCGGTGATCGACAATGCGGATCGCTGGAACGAAACCGACCTGTTCCATCGTTGGAACAGGGCGCAGGAAACAGGCGAGACCTTGCTGCTGATTGCTAGTGACAGCGACGGGGCAGGATGGGAAATTACGCTGCCCGACTTGCGCTCCCGACTGGGCGCGGCCCTGCATCTTCAAATCGGTCAGCCCGATGATGCGATGCTGGCCGATCTCATCGAAATCCACGCGGAACTGCGCGGCCTTGCACTGGGCGAGGGCGCGCTTACCTATCTGTTGCCGCGCATCACCCGCAGTTTTGCCGAGATAGAGCGGGTGGTAGCGACAATCGACCGGCTCAGCCTGGAGCGAAAGGCTGCGCCGACTATGGGTATCTGGCGCGATGCGCTGGACGCCGTGCAGGGGCCGGAGCAGGCCCGGTTGCTGTGATAGCCTTGCGCATCTGCGGCAAAAGTGGGAGATTTGACGAGATGAGGTTCCCATGCTGAAAAGTCTGACATCCTATCTCAATTCCGTTCGCGACCGCGATCCGGCACCTCGCTCGCGCTGGGAAATTCTGCTGTATCCGGGTGTGTTGGCCTTGGGTCTGCACCGTGTTGCGCACTGGCTGTTCGAGGCGAAGCTCTATTTCCTCGCACGGCTGGTGAACCATTTTTCACGCTTTTTGACCGCGATTGACATTCATCCGGGTGCAAAAATCGGCAAGAATTTCTTTATTGATCACGGGTTTACAGTCATCGGCGAAACCGCCGTCATTGGCGACGATGTTACCATTTACCAATGCGTTACCTTGGGCGGGACCAATCCGACCAATGGCAAGGGGGGCAAGCGGCACCCGACCATCTGCGACAGTGTAATCATCGGCTCGGGTGCGCAGGTGATAGGCCCTATCACCGTGGGGCGACGGGCGCGGATCGGCGCCAATGCCGTCGTGACGGACGAAGTGCCGGAGGGCGCCACCATGATCGGTTTGAAAGCACGCAGCACACTGGTTCCGGCGGAAGAGTGGCTGCGGGAATTCCTGCCTTACGGTACGCCTTGTGATGATCCATGCTCTGAACAGTTTGGGGAACAGCTCGGGGAAAAAGTGGCCGAGGGTGCGCTCCGGGTTCAGGCGCTGGAGGCCAATCTCGATGAGCTGAAAGCAGAGCTGGACGCGCTGAAAACAGCCCGGCAGCCCGGCAATACGGGTGATCTATCCCGGGATGAGAAATTGCGCAGCGGAACAATCGACTGATGGTTTCCAGCCCGGGCGGTTCGCAGTCTGGCTCTGTGGTTGCATTCCCTCAGACCCGTGCCGATCAAGTAGGCTTCGCGCGCGAGGAATTGCAGCGCATCATGAACCTGTATGGGCGGATGGTCGCAGCGGGCGAATGGCGCGACTACGCAATGGAATTCACGAAAGATGCTGCGGTGTTTGCCGCCTTCCGACGCGCTGCCGAACGTCCGCAAGTGCGGGTGGAAAAGTCCCCCTCGCTGCGCGGGCGGCAAGGAATGTGGACGCTTTTCGGGGAGCACGGGCAAGTGCTGAAACGTGGGCATGAATTGCCCGGAGTGTTGGCCCCGATGGAGCGGCGTCTGGTAAAGGCAGTGGACGGTTAAGCTACGACTGCACTAGCTGGGAGCTTGGCTTGCAGTCCTTCAGGCAAACCACTTACTATTTTCCTTCGGACGGGGCTCCAATAGGCAGACAGTGTCAACAACGCCGATCCGATGACCAATGCGGTGAGGGCGAAGGTCAATTCTACAGCGCCAAACGTATCGAACAGGAACGCGAGAGCAACCAGAACATAGGCAAGAGCGGAGACGAGCAGCGCACGACGGTCGATGGCCAGTGCCACAAATCCGAATAGGATATAGATTGCCAGCACAGCCAGTGCGCCTATCACACTAACATCGCTTGAATTGTCCATTACACCAGTGGCGTAGAATATAGGGTGCGCAATCATCGGCGCGGCCAGCAGGTGAAGCCAGAACGCCACATCTGAACGGCGTGTCTCGCGGGTTGGATCGCTTGTGTCCCAACGCATGGCAAAGGCGAATATGGCCACACCTGCAACAAAGATAAATGGAAGCAACCAATCACCGGGGTCAGTCCCTACCGTGACTTCCACAAGAGACCCGACAAACGCCAAAAAACTGGCTGCTGCTGCGGCGGCTCCAGCCGCTACGGTTATAGGAACCTTGAACCTGCGCCAATGAAACCACGCTGCTAGCATTGCTAATATGCCGCTAGCGAGAATGAGAATAGCGCCCACGACAGTATTTTCAAATCCGGCGATCAGCCGCCCTATCCCGACTGCACTGGCGAACACTCCGCCGACGAATGCCACCAGAAGAATAATGCTGGGTAGCGCCATACGCCGCTTACCGGTGAAGAATTCTGCTAGAGGCCAACTTACCGCGGTAACCAGAAGCGCTGCGATTGCCATTTTCAGCGCTTCTGCCGTTTCCCGCATGGACATGATGCGGTTGATTTCGTCCGTTGATGTGTCGGATATGGGCCATTCGGGCACGGATACAAAAGCCCCGCCGATCGCCTGCCCGATGGCGCCCGCGGCGATCAGCAGGATGACAATCCCGATAGTAACAAAGACATCGTTGAAGCTGTTGACCAGACGGAAATGCTCTTCGTCCGTCACAGGTCGCTCGCGTATTTGCGCGGTGTGCGCGCGCAGGGCGTCCGCTGCATCCTGTGTCAGTACACCGGCAGCAACTGCCGAATTGATCTCGTCCTGCGAATACATGAAGGCCCATCTCTCCGTTTGAAAGAGAAATGGGCCTTGTGTGTTAGCGTGTCAACACAGCTGCTGACAGTATCAGTGCCGGATATTACCCGCGCGTGCTGCTGGGTCCGCTACCGGTCACTTCCTGCATCGCCTTCAGAATGGCAGCAGACTGCTCGGAGCCTGATTGCGGGGCGTTGAGGTTGGTCTGGGAATTGATCTTGTCCCAGTTCGCGGCGAAGCCTTCGACCGTGCGCTCGTCTTCCGGCAGCCACGTCGCTTCGTTCATCACGACCCATGCGGAGTGGAAGCCGCCAGCGCCAGCGCCGACGATGGCGTTGGACGGGGCATCTTCGCTGACCAGAAAAACGGCCGCCGGTGCGACATTTTCAGGGGCGAACAGCTTGAACGCTTCTTCGGGGAACAGATCTTCGGTCATCCGCGTGCCGGCAACTGGCGACAGCGTGTTGACCTTGATGTTGTACTTTGCGCCTTCGATCTGCAGCGTCTTGGTCAGACCGGCGAGGCCCAGCTTGGCAGCGCCGTAATTGGCCTGACCGAAATTGCCGAACAGGCCGGTGCTGCTGGCGGTCATCAGGATGCGGCCATAAGACTGCTCGCGCATCAGTTCCCAGCATGCCTTGGTGGCGAATGCGCTGCCGGTCAGGTGGACCTTCACAACCAGTTCGAAATCATCGGGCGTCATCTTGACGAAGCTCTTGTCGCGCAAGATCCCCGCATTGTTGATCAGGACATGGACGCCGCCCCATTTCTGCTTCGCATCGGCGACCATCTTTTCCATCTGGTCATATTCCGTGACGGAGCCGCCATTGGCCATTGCTTCGCCGCCCATCTTCTCGATTTCGGCAACCACTTCGGCAGCCGCATCGGAAGACCCCTTGCCGTCGCGCGATCCGCCCAGATCGTTGACGACGACTTTTGCGCCGCGGCGGGCCAGTTCGAGGGCATATTCCCGGCCCAGGCCACCGCCTGCACCTGTTACGATGGCGACTTTGTCCTTGAATGAAATGGTCATGCGGGTGTCTCCGTTTGGTCGTTTAAAAAGATCTGAGAACAGTATTGGAACAGGGCTTACGTCCCCGTCAATCCCGCGTTGGGTGGCAGGTTCCATCCTGTGTTGCAACAGGGGAGAAGACGATGCGCCGTGCCGTAGGGGCAGAGCGCTGTGTACTTGTTACAATGCTTCAAGAGCGGGTAACAATTGATCGAATCGTTCAATCACCGCGTCTGCGCCCAGATCATGCGGCGGTTTGTCGCAATAGCCATAGGCGGCGGCAATCACCGGTACACCCGCGGCCTTGGCGGCGTTGACATCGTATGTGCTGTCTCCGACGAAGGCGAAGGAACCGCCCGCTCCGGCTTGGGCACATCGCTTGCGCGCTTCAATGACAGGATCGGGCGCAGGTTTGGCGTTGCCTTTGCCCATCGTGTCTCCGCCTATGATTGTCACGAAGCGATCGGCCATGCCCAGCTGGGTGAGGACCGAGCGGGCAAACTCCTCGAACTTATTGGTCACAACCGCCATTTTCACGTTACGCGCGGCGAGTTGGTCCAGCACCTCAAGAACGCCGGGGTAAGGTTCGGTATGAACCGCATTGTTCCTGGCATAGTAGGCCAGCATTTTTTTGTAGAGCGCGTGAAATTCATCGCGTTCCATCCCGCCCTGCGCATCAACGGCGCGGCCCAGCATGATCTTCGCCCCGCCGCCGATCAGATCCTTGCTGCTGCCTACCGGCACAGGGTCGAACCCGCCCAGTTCCAGCGCATGGTTCACCGCAGCGCCAAGATCGCGGAAGGTATCGAGCAGCGTGCCATCAAGGTCGAAGCCGATTGCGGAAAATGGAAAATCACTCATGCCGCAGCAAGTGACGCAAGCGACTTCAAACCGCAAGGAAAGGGTGGCAAAGGGGGAATCTAACAGGAGTCTCCATGACCGAATTCGCCGCCGTCATCCTTGCCGCGGGCAAGGGCACCCGAATGAAAAGCGACCTGCACAAGGTGCTGCACCCTATTGCCGGACGTTCCATGCTCCATCACTTGATGGCCAGCGTCGATGCCCTGTCGCCCGCCCACAAGGTCGTGGTGGTAGGTGCAGGGCGTGAACAGCTGGAGACGGCGCTGGGTGATAGTGCAAAGACTTGCTTGCAGGAGCCGCAGCACGGCACGGGCCATGCAGTGCAGCAGGCGCGGGAGGCCTTGTCGGGGTTCTCCGGCGCAGTGCTGGTCATGTACGGCGATGTCCCGTTTGTGCGCCCTGAAACGATGCAGGCGATGCTCGACCGGCTGGAGCAGGGCGATGCGCCTGCCGCCGTGGTTCTGGGCTTCGAGCCGGAGGATGCAGGCGCCTATGGCCGCGTACTGACCGATGGCGAAGGGCGCATCTCCAAAATGGTCGAATATAAGGATGCAGATGACGTGGAGCGCGCCTGCACCTTATGCAATTCAGGCCTGATGGCTGCCAGGGCGGACGATCTGTTCGCGCTGCTCGACCGGGTTGGTAATGACAATGCTCAAGGCGAATATTACTTGCCCGATATCGTCAATATTGCGCTGGCCGACGGACGGACCTGCGCCGCTGTGACCACCGATGCGCCGGACGAAGTGCAGGGCATCAACAGCCGCGGTGAACTCGCCCGGGCAGAGGCCCAGTGGCAGGAGCTACGCCGCGAGGACGCAATGGCAGAGGGTGTTACGCTCAAGGCACCCGAGACCGTGTTCTTCAGCTACGATACTGAGTTGGGCCGTGATGTTTTGGTGGAGCCGAATGTGGTGTTCGGCCCTGGCGTTTCCGTAGCGGATGGTTGCACCATTCGCGCCTTCAGCCATTTGGAGGGCGCGACCTTGGAGGAAAGCTGCGAAGTCGGCCCCTATGCTCGCTTGCGCCCCGGCGCAGTGCTGAAGAAAGGCGCGAAGATCGGCAATTTTGTGGAGATGAAGAAGGCTGTTCTGGGCGAAGGCGCGAAGGCCAACCACCTGACCTATCTGGGTGATGCGGAAGTCGGCGCGGGAGCAAATATCGGCGCGGGCACAATCACCTGCAATTACGACGGTTATTTCAAATATCAGACCGTTATCGCAGAGCGCGCCTTTATCGGTTCGAACAGCGCACTGGTAGCACCGGTCACCATCGGCGCCGACGCGATTGTCGCGGCCGGCAGCACAGTAACCCGCGATGTTGGCGCAGGTGAATTGCGGATGGAACGCGCGGAGCAGTCGGTCAAACCGGGATGGGCAGACCGGTTCCATGATGCGATGAAGCGGAAAAAAGCAGCGGCGGCGAACAAGAAATAGTTCGTGTCGCCGTTATAGGCCGTGCCTGCAATGTTGTCAGGCACGGAAGGATGGCGGGGATAGATTATTCTTCCACGTGCTCGGCGAGAAGCACCAAGCCCGCATCGCCGACTTCGGCAAAGCCACCGCGCACTTCAATCTCTTCCGGGGCGCTGCCTTCGGTTTTGTAGACCTGTACCGAACCGTCGCGAATCACGGACATGAAGGGCGCATGGCCTTCCAGCACGCCGAAATCGCCTTCCGCACCAGGGACGACCACCATGTGGACGTCTTCGGAGCGGACCTGCTTGGCCGGGGTGACGAGTTCGAAGTGCAGTGCCATTTTTCTCTTACCTTATCCCTTCCGGCTGTCGGAAGGGGCAGTGAGACTTACGAGCTTACTCGCCAGTCGCAATGGGGCGAGCCCTTTCGGGCCCATGCCCACCCCCTCCCGACGGCGGAAGGGGAGAGGCGGATGCTTACGCGTCTTCGGCCATTTTGGCAGCCTTGGCGACGACCTGATCGATGCCGCCAACCATGTAGAAGGCGTTTTCGGGCAGGTGATCATATTCGCCTTCGACCACGGCCTTGAACGATTTTACCGTATCTTCCAGCGCAACGAATTCGCCGGGGATGCTGGTGAAGACTTCGGCAACGTGGAACGGCTGGCTGAGGAACTTCTGAATCTTACGCGCACGGGCCACGGTCAGCTTATCTTCTTCAGAAAGCTCGTCCATGCCCAGAATGGCGATGATGTCCTGCAGCGACTTATACTTCTGCAGCGTTTCCTGAACCTTACGGGCCGTTTCGTAATGCTCTTGGCCCACAACGCGGGGTTCCAGCACGCGGCTGGTGGAATCGAGCGGGTCAACAGCCGGGTAAATGCCCAGCTCCGAAATTGCGCGGTTCAGCGTGGTAGTTGCGTCCAAGTGGGCAAACGACGTGGCAGGGGCCGGATCGGTCAAGTCATCTGCGGGAACGTAGATGGCCTGAACCGAGGTGATCGAGCCCTTGTTGGTCGAAGTAATGCGTTCCTGCAGGTTACCCATGTCGGTCGACAGGGTCGGCTGATAGCCCACTGCGGAAGGAATACGGCCCAGCAGAGCCGACACTTCGGAACCGGCCTGAGTGAAGCGGAAAATGTTGTCGACGAAGAACAGAACGTCCTGACCTTCTTCATCACGGAAATATTCCGCCATCGTCAGACCCGACAGGGCGACACGGGCACGTGCGCCCGGAGGCTCGTTCATCTGGCCGAAGACGAGGGCAACTTTGGACCCGTCGGAGATGGCTTCGCCCGCGTCATTCTTGGCAATAACGCCGGCGTCGAGGAATTCGTGATAAAGGTCGTTACCTTCGCGGGTGCGCTCACCCACACCGGCGAACACGGACACGCCGCCGTGACCCTTTGCGATGTTGTTGATCAGTTCCTGAATAAGAACCGTTTTACCAACGCCGGCACCACCGAACAGGCCGATCTTGCCGCCCTTCGCGTAGGGCGCGAGCAGGTCGATGACCTTGATGCCCGTAACCAGAATGGCCGCTTCGGTCGACTGGTCGACGAACAGCGGAGCCTCTGCGTGGATCGGCATGGACTTGTCGGCACCGATAGGGCCGCGCTCGTCAATCGCTTCGCCAACCACATTCATGATGCGGCCCAGAGTTTTGGGCCCCACAGGAACGGAGATCTGGCGACCGGTGGCGATCACTTCGCTGCCACGGGTCAGGCCCTCGGTTGCGTCCATCGCGATGGTGCGGACGGTGTTTTCACCCAGATGCTGGGCGACTTCGAGAACCAGCGTGTTATCGCCGTTCTTGGTTTCGAGCGCCGACAGGATCGCAGGCAGTTCGCCTGAGAATTGTACGTCGACAACAGCGCCGATGACCTGGGCAATCGTGCCGTTGGTCGTTTGATTGAGTGCGGGTGCGGTGGCCATGATTTCAGTCCTGCCTGGTTCTGGTTGGCGGAAAAAGTTTATGTCTTACTGAGCGCAGACGGTCTCTGGGTCGGCGAGCATCCATGCATCTTCGCCTGCGTTGAGGGTTGCATCGTGGCGCAGATATTCGTCGTCGCCAAGACCATACTCGCACAGAACGTCTTCCGATCCGAGCCCGGCGCGTTTGCAAACTGCGGTATTGACCGCTTCTGCATCGGGGCAGGTTTCTGCAAATACCTTCGAGAACACGTCCTGATCCGGAGCGGGAAGAGACGACGTTTCCACCGGCGCAACTGCAGCCGGCGCAGTATCGATGTCGATTTCGGCATCTTCGCCTGTCTCTCCGCAAGCAGTGAGGAGAGCGATTGCGGGGAGGATGAGGGTAAACTTGTTCACGTACTGGTATCCTGTAGTTTGAAAATGCCGGGAGGGGGAAGTCCGGTCGATTAAAGCGCCTCGGCGCCAGCAATAATTTCGATGAGCTCTGTGGTGATCGCGGCCTGACGGCGACGGTTGTATTCGATGTTCAGATCCTGAATCAGATCACCCGCATTGCGCGTGGCGTTGTCCATCGCCGTCATGGAGGCACCATGTTCGGACGCCTCGCGTTCCAGCAGACCTCCAAAAATCTGCGTCTTCACGTAGCGCGGAAGCAGTTCTTCAAGGATTTCTTCCTCGCCCGGCTCGTATTCTACCACGGCATCGTTTGCTTCAGCGGTTTCGGGCGCGGGAACGGGTATCAGCTGATCGACAGTCGGATCCTGGGCCAGCGCCGATTTGAATATGGGATAAACCAGATGGGCAACGTCGAACTTGCCGCCTTCGAACATTTCGATGAGCTCAGCGGAAATCGCTTCGGCTTCGGCGAAGCCGGGCAATTTCACCATGCTGGTGTCGAAATTTGCTGTGACCGAATTGGCGTAATCACGCTTAATCGGTGCGCGGCCTTTCTTGCCAATGAGGTAAAACTCCACCTGCTTGCCTGCGGCCAGCAGCTCGCGTGCCTTGGCCTTCGCCGCCTTGACGATATTGGCGTTGAGACCACCGCACAGACCCTTGTCTGTGTTGACCACCACCAGCAGGTGACGTTGGTCGCTGCCTGTACCGGCGAGCAATTTGGGCGCGCTGTCGCCGCTGACTTTGCCTGCGATGGAGGCCATGACACCCGCCAGACGTTCGGCATAAGGGCGTGCATCTTCGGCAGCAGCCTGCGCACGGCGCAATTTCGCCGCCGCAACCATCTGCTTGGCCTTGGTGATCTTCTGGGTCGATTTAACCGACCCGATCCGATCCTTGAGTTCTTTCAGCGAGGCCATTTTGGCTCCCTAGTTCTCGTCAGGTTTAGGCGAACTGCTTGGCAAAGGCGTCGAGAGCCTTGACCGTCGCATCCTTGGTGTCGCCTTCGAACTTCTTGCTCGTGCGGATGTCGGTCAGGACACCGGCATGCTCGTTGCGCATGAAGCTGAGCATGGCGGCTTCGTATTCGTTAACGCGGTCCACGGCGATATCGTCGAGATAGCCATTGGTACCGGCGAAGATCGATACGGTCTGCTCCTCGAACGGCATCGGGCTGAACTGGGCCTGCTTCAGCAGTTCGGTCAGACGCGCGCCGCGATTGAGCAGCTTCTGTGTGGAGGCATCGAGGTCCGAACCGAACTGAGCAAACGCCGCCATTTCGCGGTACTGCGCCAGCTCCAGCTTAATCGAACCGGAGACCTTCTTCATGGCCTTCGTCTGAGCGGCACCGCCCACACGGGAAACCGAAAGGCCCACGTTAATGGCCGGACGGATGCCCTGATAGAACAGGTCCGTCTCAAGGAAGATCTGGCCGTCGGTGATCGAGATCACGTTGGTCGGAATATAGGCCGAAACGTCACCGGCCTGCGTTTCAATGATCGGCAATGCGGTCAGCGAACCGCCGCCATTGTCGTCATTCATCTTCGCGGCACGCTCAAGCAAACGAGAGTGCAGATAGAAAACGTCACCCGGATACGCTTCACGTCCCGGAGGACGACGCAGCAGCAGGGACATCTGGCGATACGCCACGGCCTGCTTGGAAAGATCGTCATACACGATCACGGCGTGCATGCCGTTGTCGCGGAAGAATTCCCCCATCGCGCAGCCTGTATAAGGAGCGAGATACTGCAGAGGAGCAGGTTCGGAAGCGGTGGCGGCCACAACGATCGAATATTCCATCGCGCCGTTTTCTTCGAGGCTCTTCACGATCTGCGCAACGGTCGAGCGCTTCTGGCCGACGGCGACATAGATGCAGTAGAGCTTCTCTTTCTCGTCGTCGCCCTGATGCGCTTCCTTCTGGTTGATGAAGGTGTCGATGGCGACAGCGGATTTACCTGTCTGACGATCACCAATAATCAGTTCGCGCTGGCCGCGGCCAACAGGGACGAGGGCGTCGATGGCCTTAAGGCCAGACTGCACCGGCTCGTCGACCGATTTACGCGGGATGATGCCCGGCGCTTTTACTTCGACGCGGCTGCGCTGCGTTGTTTCGATCGGGCCCTTGCCATCAATCGGGTTGCCCAGCGCATCGACCACGCGGCCCAGCAAAGCCTTGCCGACGGGAACGTCCACAATGGTCTCGGTCCGCTTTACGCTGTCGCCTTCCTTGATCTCCGCGTCGGAGCCGAAGATCACGACACCGACATTGTCGGCTTCCAGGTTCAGGGCCATGCCCTGCACACCGTTGGCAAACTCCACCATCTCGCCGGCCTGAACCTTGTCGAGCCCGTGGATGCGGGCGATGCCGTCACCCACCGAGAGAACGGAGCCGACTTCGCTGACTTCGGCCTGTGTCCCGAAGTTGGCGATCTGGTCCTTGATGACCTTCGAAATTTCTGCGGCGCGGATTTCCATGGGTTAGTCCTTTAGGCTTTCATGGCCAAAAATTATCGGTCAGGCCTTCATGGCCTGTGCAAGAGAATTGAGACGGGTGCGGATCGAACCGTCAATGCGCTTCGACCCCAATGTAACGACGAGACCGCCCAGAAGGTCCGGATCGACGCTGTGCGACAGCTTGACCGTGCGACCTTCGCGGGCAGTAAGTTTCTGGCGCAGCGTTTCCAGCTGCTCGTCGCTCAACGCATGGGCACTGGTGACTTCTGCGGTGACTTCCCCGCGCTGCGCTGCGGCGATGGCGCGGAAGGCGCGAATCATGCCGGGCAGTACAGACAGGCGCCGGTTCTGTGACAGCACACCAAGGAATTTCTGGGTCAGCGCTGAAAGACCAAGCGCGCCTGCGACACCTTCGATGGCCGCACCCTGCTGGGCACGGCTGAGTTCGGGGTTCGTCGTAACGGTGCGCAATTCGTCCGATTCGACGAGAGCCGCATTCAGCGTCTCAAGATCGGATTCGACGGCTGTAACCACGCCGTCCTCTGCTGCCAGATCGAACAGCGCAGATGCGTAACGGCCTGGCAAGCTAGCCTGAATACCGGCGGAAATCTCCACTGGGCGAAGTCCTCTCGGGTGAGCGGGAAATAATAATGCGAACGCCCAGCGTCAGGACCTATCAAAGCACCCTTGCAAAGCTGGCGCGCGCCTAGCAGCCACCCCACCGCGATGCAAGCGGTGAGCGGCGTGCCTCTTCCTGTTTTGTGCCCGATAGGGTATGCTGCTTGCAAAAGAACATGGGAGAGAACGCGCATGAAACTGACACCGATGGCTCCGAAATGCGGCGTAGAGGTTAGCGGCGTGCAACTGGCAGACGCGCAGGGCGATACGCTGGACGCAATTCGCCACGCGATTTACGAACACGGCGTTGCAGTATTTCGCGATCAGGATTTCTCACCCGAAGATCATATTAATTTCGGTCACCGCTGGGGCGGTATCGATGTGAATCAGTATTTCCCGCTCAATGCAGATTTTCCCGAAATTGCATTGGTAAGAAAAGAGGCCGACGAATCCACCAATATCGGCGGGGCTTGGCATACCGACCATTCCTATGACCAGATACCGGCGATGGGCTCCGTGCTGGTCGCGCGTGATCTGCCTCCTACCGGCGGCGATACCGAATGGGCGCATATGGGCGCGGCATACGATGCGTTGCCCGAGGGTCTTAAGTCCGAGATCGAGGGGCTGGAGGCGTTCCACACTGCCGACCATGTTTATAAGGCCGACGGCCTTTATGCCCAGACCGATATGGGCAAGAACCTGCGCGGTCAGGATTTGCAGACCGGAGCGACCCATCCGGTAGTGATCCGCCACCCGCAAACTGGACGTAAACTGCTTTATGTAAACGGCGGTTTTACGGTTCACTTCGTTGGCCGGACACGCGAAGAAAGCGTGCCCTTGCTGTACAGACTGCTGGATGCCGCACGTAAGGCCGACAACACCTGCCGCCTGCAATGGAAGCCCGGCACGGTAGCCATCTGGGACAACCGGACCACCTGGCACAACGCGATCAACGACTACGCTGGCCACCGCCGCGAAATGCATCGGATTACACTGAGCGGAGAGGCGTTGGCAGCGTAGTTTCGGCGTTTGCTGTCTTTTACGGTTGATCGCGCTTGCGGTCTGCCGGACTCAGTCCGTTTCAGGCGGGCCGTTTCGGTCGGGCTTTTGCGTTGCCTTTCGTCATTGCGAGGCGGCGTAGGCAATCCAGAATAGGACCTTACCTGTAAAACAGGCGCTTTAATTCCCTTGGCAGAGACGCTGTGCCCTCAGTTGCTGCCAGCCTCACACGCATAAACCAGCCGCTCGTTCGGGCTGGCGGGCAGCTTGCTCAACACCGCGCCTTGCAGATCGCCCAGCATCGTTGCAGCACCATCGGTACCGCAGGAGGGTGAGGAGTAGGCGCCTCTTGCCTCGCGTGCTGCGACCATTTCGCTGCGGGTGAGAAGATAGCGGTCGACCGTATAGGTCCGGCTGCCGGGCGCGAAGCGGTTGATCGACACGACGGCTTCTTCATTGGGCACGAACACGCGGCTCCAGTCGCCCGCTGCCGAACCATATTGGGTGCGTCCATTCACGCAGCCTTCCGGCGACCATTCGAAATCCACCGTTTCGGCAGGGGCGCCGGTAATCCGGCTGCGTTCGGGTTGCAGGCGGCAGGACAGAATGAGCGTTCCCGGAGCTTCTGCAATGGCAGACGCGTCATCATCCTCCGGCTCGGCCATAGCGGCGTTCACGCGGCGATCGATGGAGTCGAGGCCGGGGCGGGTCAGGAACAGGGCAAGCGCGCCGATGGTCAGGGCAACCGAAGCAATGGCGAGCACGATCATCACGCCGTCGCGAGTGGGCAGGTCGTAATCGTACGCCTCGTCTTCTCCGGCCGATGCTTCCTCCGCCTCTTCATATTCGAGTCCTCGCGACCAACGCTGGTAAGCCAGAAAGGCGCAGATCACGGCTGCCAGAAGCAAGACCAGCGCCAGCGCCATACGGTTCTCGCGCTCTGCCTGAACGTCCTGCTCCGCTTCCAGCTGAACCCGTGTGCGCTTCTCGCGCTGGGCTTCGTTCCGGCCTGCCATCTCGGCCTGTGCTGCCCGTTGCTCACGCTCCAGCCGCATTCGTTCCTCTTCGTCCAGATCGGCGAGGCTACGGCATGGGCCTGCATTCACGCGCGGCTCGATCTTTGCAGCTTCCAGAAAGGGCAGCAGCTCACGGTTGGACACGGCGAAATAGAATTCCGCATCTGCGCCCTCGCTGTCTGAACCGAAGCTGTTGACCCCCAGCACCCGTCCACATCCATCCAGCAGCGGGCCGCCGGAATTGCCCCGTGCAATCGGCGCGGTGTGAAGCAGCGTGTCGAATTCACGGCTGGGCCGTTCGCCGGACAGAAAACCCCGGCTTTTCACGGCGGGCTGGCTCCGGATGATGTCGCCGATCTCCAGCCCTTGCGCCCGGTCGACATTCATGGGGTAGCCGACCGCCGTTGCCTCGCCGCTTTGCGGGCGCTGCGCGGCCAGCGTCAGCGGGGGCAGGCGCAGATCGCCGACGATTTCAATCAATGCCAGATCGGCGCGCGGGCTGAACTGCACCAGCCGGGCATAGCCGCTTTCCGCTCCGTCCCCCGGCACGATGCCGATGCGCAAGGTATCGTCCATCCGCGCCTGAATTACGACGTGAGCATTGGTGACTATCATCGTCGGGCTGACGGCAAATCCGGTACCGTGGCTGACCGGGCGGGGCGCGCCTGCTTCCTGCCCGTCCAGACCTTCGGCATCGACCCCTTCCAATATGACGACCCGCACTACTCCGCGCGCGGCCGCGTTAATATCGGCGGGCTCCGCATGGACGGGAAAGCTGAAGAACAGAGCGGCGAGAAGGATGCAAATGCGGTTCATGGCGCCAATCTCTGCCGTCTGACGGCTTTGACCGCAAGGTTCGGGATGCGGCGGAGCGTGGGAAAGGCTATTGCGGCGCCATGAGCAATGGCATCAACACCGCGCCCCCACTCGATCCCGGCACTGCATGGGCCGCCGTCCAGCGGCGTGATCGCAACTATGACGGGCGCTTTGTCACCGGCGTGTTGAGCACTGGAATCTATTGCCGCCCTAGCTGCGCCGCGCGCCACCCTGCGCGGGCCAATGTACGCTTCTTTTCTACCGGAGCAGAGGCCCGCGCGGCAGGGCTGCGCGCCTGCAAGCGATGCCTGCCGGACGACGTTGCGCGGGACGAGACAGCGGTGCTGGCCGCAATCGACGAAATCAAGACATCGGAAGGCAGGCCTACACTGGGTGATCTGGCCGATCTGACAGGTTATTCACCCACTCATTTCCAGCGCGTGTTCAAGCGCGCCACGGGCCTGTCGCCGGCCGCCTATGCGCGGGCCCTGCGCGAGGAACGGGCACGCGATGGTTTGAACGGAGCACATCGCGTATCGGATGCGATATATGATGCAGGGTACGAGGCACCGAGCCGGTTCTATGCCGGAGTGGAGGGAAAGATGGGCATGAGCGCCAGCGACTGGAAGAACGGGGGCGAGGGCCGCGTGATCCATTGGAGCGTGGTGGAGACGTCTATCGCCCCGATGATGGTCGCTGCGACGGAGCGCGGCGTATGCTGCCTGTCTTTCGGCGAAGGTGAGCAGGAATTGCGCGCCCGTTTCCCCAAGGCAGAACTTGCCGAGGGCGGCGAGGAATTCCGCGTGCTGCTCGATCAGGTTTCCAATGCGGTAGAAACCCCGACCGACCCCAGCGCCGCCGCAATCCCGCTGGACGTCAAAGGCACCGCCTTCCAACAAAGCGTATGGCAGGCTTTACGCGAAATACCGGCAGGCGAAACGCGCAGCTATGGCGAATTGGCCGCCGCGTTGGGCAACCCCAAAGCCAGCCGCGCCGTGGGCGGAGCAAACGGCGCGAACAACATTGCTGTCCTGATCCCCTGCCACCGCGTCATCGCCTCCGATGGGGGGCTGGGCGGCTATGCCTATGGGACTGAAATAAAAAGGGAGTTGTTGCGCCGGGAAAGCTAGGACGTTTGGTGAGATTCGCGCTCTGCTTCGATCAGGTCTGCTTGTCTTGCAAGCGGAATGTCCAGATTGATTATCGTCCCTGCTTCGCCTTGCATTACATTGAGCGTCCCGTCCAACCCTGCGACCAGCGTCCGCACGATTCGTGCCCCCAAATTTCCTTCCTGGGGCCAGTTGCAGTCGTCAGGAATGCCATTCCCGTCATCCTCGACGGCGATACGCAACAACGAGTGCGACAGAACTTTTACGCGAACACTGACTGTTCCTTCATCCCGGCCTTCGAATGCATGTTGAAGTGAATTGGTCAGAATTTCAGAAACAATTAAGCCCGTTCGAGCGGCGGTTTCTGTCGGCACTTTGAGCATATCGGCTTCAAAGCTGACCTTAATTCCCTGACGACCATCAACATGGTTCAAGGCTGAAGCAATTCGTCCCAGATAAGCCCCGAGCGGAATTGTCTTGTCTGTGGCTTTAGCCGCGCCTGCTGCATCCATTTCCTGATACAATAGCTGCAACGCTTCCACCCTGCGGGAAAGAGTTTCAAACTCCTCATTGGTTTCGGTGTTTCGCCGCGCCTGAAGTCGGATCATGCCGACAACCATCGACAGATGATTTTTTACCCTGTGCTGTACCTCGGCCAGCTGCCTTTCCACGACGGCATCTGGTTCCTCCCTATTCTCATTTCCCAAATCGTACTGAATGCCCACATAGTACCGGCAGCCGTTACTCTCGTCCTTGAGAGGCCCCATCATCAGACGGTTCCAGAACCCTTGGCCATCTGCGCGGTAATTATAGATTACCGCTTCAACATCTTCGCAGTTGGCGACAGCTTTACCTAGTTTCGAGACAGTTTCCGGATCGCTCTCGGGGCCCTGTAAAAACCGGCAGTTACGGCCTAGAATAGCAGATGATGCATAACCGGTCATGCACTCAAAAGCGCGATTGACGTAAATCAGAGGCTGATCTGCTATTTCGAGATCTGCAATACATAATGAAAATGGCAACTTCTCCAACGCATCTGTATTGTCAGGCAAGCCTTGCATTCCGTCACCATTCATTTGCATGCCTTCAAGACTGCAACATTGAATATCGTTTTGTAAAGAGACATTTTATGCGGAGTGTTATCTCCGCGCCCAGCCATCCTGCGCCGGCTCCAATCCTTTCAGGAACGCCCCGGCGCTGTCCAGATATTCGGCCTGCCGATCTTCGTTCATTCGGTCCCAGTTGGAATAGATGCGCCCTATTCTCGGATTCTTTTCCAGCCGGTCGCGGTGGCGATCCATGAAGTGCCAGTAGAGCGCATTGAAGGGGCAGGCGCCTTCGCCGGTTTTCTTGGAGACGATGTATTTGCATCCCGAGCAGTAATTGCTCATCTTGTTGATGTAATTTCCGCTGGCGGCGTAGGGCTTAGTCGCCAGTTTTCCGCCATCGGCATACAGGATCATGGCGGCCACATTGGGCAGCTCGACCCACTCATATGCATCAGCGTAAACGACCAGAAACCAATCCTGCACTTCGCGCGGGTCGATCCCTGCAATCAGCGCGAAATTGCCAAGCACCATCAGACGCTGGATGTGGTGGGCGTGGGCATTGTCGCGGGTCGATCGGATGGCATCTGACAGGCAGCGCATATCCGTTTCGCCCGTCCAGTAGAATTCGGGCAGGGGGCGCTTGGCATCGAGCGCATTGTCGCTCTCCAACCCGGGCATGAATCGCCAGTAGAAGCCCCGTACATATTCGCGCCAGCCAATCAGTTGCCGGATAAAGCCCTCCACGGAATTAATCGGTGCTTTCCCATCCCTGTAGGATTGCTCGGCGCGCTCGCACAGCTCCAGCGGATCGAGCAGGCCAAGGTTGATGCTGGTCGAGAGCATGGAGTGAAACAGATCGTCGGAGCCGTGGACCATCGCGTCCTGGTAAGGGCCGAATTTCTCGATCCGTTCCGCGAAGAAGGCGTCGGCAGCTTTTTCCGCATCGGTGCGGGTGACCGGCCAGCCGAAATTATCCAAACTGCCAAAATGCCTAGGGAACTTGTCTTCCACCAGAGCAATGCAATCCTGCGTTATGCTGTCAGGCTCGAATAACGGGCGCGCCGGGGCTTCCAGCCCTTCCTTCGGCGGTTTGCGGTTCTCGCTGTCGTAATTCCAGTCACCGCCTTCGGGCTTCTCGTCTGCCGTCATCAACAGGCCGGTTTTCTTGCGCATCTCGCGGTAGAAGTTTTCCATCCGCAAAGTCTTGCGACCTTCGGCCCATTCGTTGAATTCGGATTGCGAACAGACGAAGCGGTCGTCGTTCAAAATCTCGACGTCGCAGTCGAATTTGTCCGACCATTCCTCGATCGCCTGCTGCACCCGCCACTCGCCAGCCTCCACCACATAAATGGCTCGCGGGTCATGGCGTTCGACTGCGCGGGCAACTTCGCCGGAGAAGCTGCCAGCATTATCATCGTCGGTCAGCTTTACGTAATCGACCGACCAACCTGCATCTTCCAGCTCGGATGCGAAGTGGCGCATGGCGGAGAAGATCAGCGCTATCTTCTGCTTGTGGTGCCTTACGTAAGTTGCTTCGCCCCACACCTCCATCATCAGAATGACGGTGTCGTCCTTCGTACGCCCGCGAAGGGATGCGAGCGTGCGGGTCAACTGGTCGCCGAGAATGGGGACGAGAATAGGGCCGGAATTGCTTTCGCTCATCCGGCCTTAACGCGCCAGTCTAGGAAAGGTTCGGTTCCATGTCGGGTTCGCATTTCGCCCACATACGCTGGTATGCTTCGCGCTCTCCGATACGCTTCAGATAGGCACTCGTATTGGGCGCATTGTCCAGCGTCGCCGCGCGTGTCATGCGGGCTGTGGTGAGGCAATAGACCATCATGATGTCGGCCAGAGTAAGCTGCGATCCGCCAAAAAATTCCGCTTCGCCCAGTCGTTCTTCCACCTGCTTCCATGCCTTGGCCGTGCGGTCGGCAACGAAGCCGCCGGGCACCGGGTTCTTCGCATCGGCCATCGACAGCATCAGCTGCATCATGCCGTTTGTCATGAAGGTGCCGTTGCTGAAATGAAACCAGAACAGGTGATCGGCGAAATCAGGATGGTCGGGGCGCGGGCAGTGATTTTCGGCGCCATATTTCCGGTCGATATATTCGCAGATCGCGCCGCTTTCGGCCAGCACCAGATCACCGTCCTGAATGACCGGAGCCATGCCGGCAGGGTGCAGCGCCTTCAGTTCGTCCGGCGCGAGGCGGTTGTCGGCCCGGCGATCGTAACGCTTGAATTCGTAGTCGATCCCCAGCTCTTCGCACAACCAGACGACGCGTTCGGATTGCGATATGCCGAGATGGTGGACGGTCAGTGTCATGCGTAAAATTTCCTCTTAGACGAAACTGTAGGGATCGATGTCGACGCTTACCCGCACGCCGCGCGGGAAGTCCAGCGGACCGAGCCAGTCGCGGATTGCGGCCTGCACATTGGCGGAGCGGCGCGCGGTAATCAGCAGGCGGTAGCGGTAACGGCCGCGCAGCAGGGCCATTGGCGCGGGTGCGGGGCCGAGGATTGAGATATCGCTCAGTTTGGGCTGGTTGCCCCCGATCATACGCGCGGCATCGCGGGCTTCGTTTTCTTCTTCGCTCGACACGATAATCGCGGCCCATCGGCCAAAAGGCGGGGCGCCTGCATGGCGGCGGGCATCGGTTTCCGCCTCGTAGAACGCATCGCGGTCGCCTGCTTCCAGCGCAGCGATCACTGGCGCATCAGGGTGGCGGGTCTGGATAATGACTTCGCCGGGTTTCGCGCCGCGTCCGGCGCGCCCCGCGACCTGTGCGACTTGCTGGTATGTGCGCTCGGCAGCGCGCAGGTCACCGCCTTCGAGGCCAAGGTCCGCATCGACCACGCCCACCAGTGTCAGTTCCGGGAAATGAAATCCCTTGGTCACCAATTGCGTGCCGACAATCACGTCGATTGCGCCGCCCTCTGCCTGCGCGACAAACTCCGCCGCGCGGTCGGGGCTGCCCAGAGTATCGCTGGTGACCAGAGCCACGCGGGCTTCGGGCAGCAGTTCTTTTACCTCGTCCGCAATCCGCTCCACCCCCGGACCGCAGGCCACCATGCAGTCCGGCTCGCCGCAATCAGGGCAGGTGTCGGGCGGAGCGGTATCGTGCCCGCAGTGATGGCAGGCGAGACGCTGGGTGAAACGATGTTCGACCAGCCATGCGCTGCAATTGGGGCACTGGAAGCGGTATCCGCAATTGCGGCACAGGGTCAGCGGAGCATAGCCGCGACGGTTGAGAAACAGCAGCGATTGCTCGCCCTTTTCCAGCCTGTCAGCCAGTGCATCGGCCAGCCGCGGGGCGAGCCATTTGCCACGCTCAGGCTGCTCCTTGGTCAGATCGAGCAGCTGGATATCGGGCATCTGCGCGCCGCCGAACCGGCTGGGCAACTCCAGCTTGCGGTAAATGCCGCTCTCGGCCATTTGCAGGCTTTCCAGCGCGGGTGTGGCGCTGGCCAGCACCACCGGGATTTTCTCGAAGTGTCCCCGCATCACCGCCACGTCGCGGGCGTTGTAACGCACACCGTCGTCTTGTTTGAAGCTGATCTCGTGCGCTTCGTCCACTACGATCAGGCCCAGATTGGCGTAGGGCAGGAACAGCGCGGAGCGTGCGCCGACCACGACCTGCGCCTCGCCTGTTCCAATCGCGCGCCACGCCCGCCGCCGCTCGGTCGATTTCAGACTGGAATGCCATACTATGGGCTTTGCACCGAAGCGATCCTCGAAGCGGCGCAGGAACGCTTCGGTCAGGGCGATTTCCGGCAACAGGACCAGCACCTGCCTGTCTGCACGCAGAGCGGTAGCGAGCGGTTCGAAATAGGTTTCGGTCTTGCCCGATCCGGTGACCCCGTCGAGCAGTATGGGGGCGAAGGCGCGGGCCTCCACAGCCTTTACCAGTTCATCCGACACCTCGCGCTGATCGTCCGACAGTATCGCCTCTGCATGGTCGGCATCGGCCCGTGGGTAGGGGCGGTCGATATCCACTATCACCGGTTCCAACACACCCTGATTGACCAGCCCGCGCAGCACCCCGTCCGACACGCCTGCAATCTCCGCCAGTTCGCGGATCGTTGCCTGCTCACCCTCCAGCCGTTCCATCGCCCGTTCGCGCTGCGGAGTCGTGCGTTCGGGCATTCCGCCCGTCAGACGGTATTCGGTCATCGTCGCCGGACCGCGCATCGCACCGCCGCTGGACAGCACCATGCGCGCCACCGCGCTCATCGGAGCGCAGTAATATTCCGACGTCCATTCGATCAGACGGCGCAATTCGGCGCGCAAAGGCGGTACAGGAACAACTTCCAGTAGCGGCCGCAGCTTGGCATCGGGAACAGGTTCGGACGGCAGCCGGTCTTCTTCCCACACAATCCCGATGATCTGGCGCGGGCCCAAAGGCGCGACCACCACCGATCCCGGCACAAGCGACATCCCTTCGGGCACTCTGTAATCCAGCGTGCCAAGGGCAGCATTGAGGACAAGAAGGCGGGCGCGGTTCATATGGCTGTTATATGAGGGCCGCCATACAGGCGCGGCAAGGCAGGGAGCCGCAATAATGACCGAACTTCTGATTACACCGACAAACCGCCGCATGTTTATGGGCGGGGTGGGCGTCGCTGCGGGCGGCCTGCTGTTTTCCGGCTGCACGACCGGGGCTGGCGGTTTCAGCCTCGCCGAAGCCGTACGGCGTATGCTGCTTCTTTCCAGCGAGCGCGCGTTTTCCCGTATGACGGTTACCGGCGGCTTCTGGGACCAGCAGGTCGCACAGATCGGGCTCGGAAATCTGCTCGGTACGCGCGGCGACGTATTGTCGGGTATTCTCACCTCGGCCCTGTTCAAATCACGGCTGGAGCGCGAATTTGCCGGTTTTGCCGTGGACGCCAGTGAGCGCGCTGCGCCGCTGGTCATCGATGCCGTGCGAACCGTCGGCATCCAGAACGCAGTGGCTCTGGTGCGCGGCGGGCCGATGGCCGCCACCGAATTCCTGCGGGGCAATCTCGGAACTGGGCTGCTTGATGCGATGGTGCCCGGCATCTGGGAGGCGATCCGCATCACGCAAGAGCCGCTGGTTGGCCAGGCAATCAACGCGCTTTCGGGCATAGACATTGCGGCTGTGGGCAATCGGCTCGGTCAGAATGTGAACGATGCGATCTGGAACGAGATCGGGCGTGAAGAATCGGCCATCCGCGCTGATCCGCAAGCTACCGGCGATCCGCTGCTGATCGGCGTGTTCGGGGCGGCCGGCGGGCTGCTCTGACCCGTTAGCTTTCCTGCATCCCCTTTTTGACCATCTAGCCCCGGCTGGCGCGTCTCGCTAAGGCATCGAAAGAATCGCCAGCCGGAGCACTGATCAAATGAAATTCTTCGCAGACACTGCCGAAATCGCCGATATTAAAGATCTGGCCGAGACCGGCTTGCTCGACGGTGTAACCACCAACCCCAGCCTGATTGCAAAATCCGGGCGGGATTTCATGGAAGTGACCAAGGAAATCTGCGGCCTTACGGATGGTCCGGTGAGCGCCGAAGTCGTCGCGCTCGATCATCCCACGATGATGAAGGAAGCGGACAAGTTGCGCGCGATTGCGGACAATGTCTGCATCAAGGTGCCGCTGACTATCGACGGGCTGAAAACCTGTAACGCGCTGACGCAGGATGGCACTATGGTCAATGTGACCCTGTGCTTCAGCGCCAATCAGGCATTGCTTGCGGCGAAGGCGGGGGCGACGTTCGTTTCGCCTTTCGTGGGCCGCCATGACGACAACGGCGTCAACGGAATGGACCTGATCCGCGACATCCGCCAGATCTACGACAATTACGATTTCGAGACCGAAATCCTGGTCGCCAGCGTGCGCCATGTCGGCCACGTTCTGGATAGCGCGTTGATCGGAGCAGACGTGATGACTGCACCGCCCAAGGTTATAATGGCGCTTGCCGAGCATGTACTGACGGACAGGGGTATCGAAGGCTTCATGAAAGACTGGAAGGCAACCGGGCAGAGTATTTTGTAAGCCAATGTCGGACGAAACCCCCCTCGACCAGTTCAAGCGCGCCCTTACCGGCGGCGCGCGGGCGATCGCCCGCGATCCCGAAGTGGAAGTGGCGTGGAGCGCGGATAGCCCCTCATCCGCGGGCAATAATTTCCGCGTGCCTTTACCGGGCCGCTCGCTGCCGGCAGAACAAGCGACCGAAGCGCGCGGGTTTGCCGACAGCTTTGCCTTGAAATTGCGTCATCACAACACGGCGCTCCATGAACGGCAGGCCCCCGCAGAACCGGTCGCCCGCGCGGTGTATGATGCGGTGGAGCAGGTGCGTTACGAGGCTTTAGGCTCCAATCGTTTCAGCGGAATAGCGGCCAACCTTGACGCGGCAGTAGAGCTGCGGACCGCTTCCGATCCCATTGCCCGCGCACAAAGCGAGGCAGAGGTTCCGCTACAAACCGCTGTATCACTGATGCTGCGCGAGGCCCTGACCGGGCAGGCTGTGCCGGGCCGGGCACAGGCGGGTGTCGGTATGGTCCGCGAATTTATCGAGGACCGGGTTGGCGAGGATTTCACAGGCCTCTCCGATATTCTCGAAGACCAGAAATCTTTTCAAAAACTTGCCCTTGATATGCTCGAACATCTCGAGCTGACGCGCCCGCAGGATGCGCCTGAAGACACCGACGGTGATGACGGTGAAGAAGAGAATGAGGAAGAGGACGAGGGCGAAGACGAGGATAACGGCGGCGAAGATCAGCCCAATCCGGCAGAAATGGCCGGCGAGATGGAAGAGGGCGAGGAAAGCGGCGAAGGCGAAGCCGAACTGTCCGGCGAAGAAGACATGCAGGACGGCGAACTGGGCGACGAAGGCGAGGAGGGCATGCAGCCCGTACGGCCGAACCGCCCATGGACAGACATTCCCGACAGTTTCGATTACACCGCCTACACCACGAGTTACGACGAAGAAATCGAAGCGACAGAGCTGTGCGACAGTGAGGAACTGGACCGCCTGCGCGCCTATCTCGACAGCCAGCTGACCGGGCTGCAGTCGGTGGTGACAAAGCTTGCCAACAGGCTCCAGCGTCGTCTGATGGCGCAGCAGAACCGCAGTTGGGATTTCGATCAGGAAGAAGGGCTGCTTGATGCTGCGCGTCTTGCCCGCGTGGTGATCAGCCCTGGCCAGTCGCTTAGTTACAAGATGGAGCGCGATACCGATTTCAAGGACACTGTCGTCACGCTGCTGATAGACAATTCCGGCTCTATGCGTGGCCGTCCGATTTCGATCGCCGCGATCAGTGCGGACATTATGGCGCGCACGCTGGAACGCTGCGGCGTGAAGACCGAAATTCTCGGCTTTACCACCCGCGCATGGAAGGGCGGGCAGTCGCGCGAGGCATGGCTGAACGATGGCAAGCCGCAGGCGCCCGGCCGTCTCAACGATTTACGCCACATTCTTTACAAAAAAGCCGACGAGCCGTGGCGCCGTGCGCGCCGCAATCTGGGCCTGATGATGCGCGAAGGCCTTCTGAAGGAAAACATCGACGGCGAGGCGCTGCTATGGGCGCACAACCGCTTGATCGCCCGCCCCGAAGACCGGCGCATTCTTATGGTAATCTCCGACGGCGCGCCGGTGGATGACAGCACGCTGAGCGTCAACAGCGCAGGCTATCTGGAAAGCCATCTGCGCAAGGTTATCGAGTGGGTGGAGAAATCGTCGCCCGTGCAACTCGCCGCCATCGGCATCGGCCATGACGTGACACGCTATTACCGCCGGTCGGTTACCATTATGGATGTCGAGCAGCTTGGCGGGACGATCATAGAACAGTTAGCTGATTTATTTGACATCGAGAACTGAGCGAACGAGGCAACCCCGCCACTGCCGGAATGACGAAGGAAAAATATGAACGTCACCGAAGCCGTCAAATCACGCCGTTCCGTGCGGGCTTTCACCGATCGGCAGATCGATCTGGAAACCATTCGCCGGGTCATGGACACCGCGCGCTGGGCGCCTTCGGGATGCAATTACCAGCCGTGGGAGGCAACCATTCTCACCGGTGCGCCGCTGGCGGAGTTGCGGGGTATTCTGGCCGAAGCTCCGATGGGTCAGGCGGAATATGACTGGACGGCTCCGGGTACGGAGAAAGCCTATAAAGAGCGTCTGAATGCCGTTTCAAAAGGCATGTTCGGCGCGATGGGTATTGCCCGCGACGATGCCGAGGGACGGCAGAAGGCAATGATGCGCAACCGCGAAAGCTGGGATTCACCGGCGTTGCTGCTGTGCTACTTCCCGCGCCTGATGAAGGAAGCGCAGTGGTCGGACACCGGCATGTGGCTGCAAACGGTCGCGCTGTTGCTGCGCGAGGAAGGGCTTGATTGCTGCTTCCAGGAATTCATGGCGCTGTATGCCACGCCGATCCGCGACTTTCTCGGCCTCGATCACGAACGCACGATGCTCTTCTGCGGCATGGCCATCGGCTACCGTCAGGAAGATGCGCCTGTGAACACGTACGACCGCGAGCGTGTCCCGCTGGAGGAACAGGTGACTTTCCTCGGCTGGGATTGACGTGCGCCGCCAGCTTGGCAAAGCCGACGTATGACCACGCGACCTATCAAGCTCTTTAATTCCCTTACCCGCAGCCTTGAGGACTTCGAGCCCATTCATCCGGGTGAGGCACGCGTCTATACCTGCGGGCCCACGGTCTATAATTACCAGCATGTCGGCAATATGCGCGCCTATGTCTTTGCCGATACGCTGGGGCGGACGCTGGAATGGGCTGGGTATAAACTCAGCCACGTCATTAATATTACCGACGTCGGCCATCTGACCAGCGACGCCGATGCGGGCGACGACAAGATGGAAAAGGCGGCCGCCAGCGCGGGCAAAAGCGCGTGGGACATTGCACGCCATTACCAGCAGGTGTTCGAAGACGATCTGGCACGGCTGAACGTGCGCCCGGTGCAGCACCCGCGTGCAACCGATTACGTCGAAGCGATGATCGACTGGGCTAAAGGCATTGAGGACAAACACTGCTACCGCCTCGATAGCGGGCTCTATTTCGATATCTCCACCGTCCACGAATACGGGCGGTTGGCGCGGGCTGTGACAGAATCCAAAGACGACGAGCGCGAAGGCCGGATCGAAAGCGTGGACGGCAAGCGCAATGCGGCCGACTTCGCTATCTGGCGCACCACGCCGGCGGGTGAGGACCGGCAGATGGAATGGGACAGCCCGTGGGGGAAGGGCGCGCCGGGATGGCATATCGAATGCAGCGTGATGAGCGCGGAACTGCTCGGCCACCCGTTCGACATCCACACCGGCGGGATCGACCACCGCGAGATTCACCACCCGAACGAGATCGCCCAGAACCAGGCGCATAATTGCTCAGAAAAGAGCGGCGCAAACATCTGGATGCACAACAATTTCCTGGTCGACCGGCGCGGGAAGATGAGCAAGTCCAGCGGCGATTTCCTGATCCTGCAAACGCTGGTCGATCGCGGGTTTCACCCGCTCGCCTACCGGATGCTGTGCCTGCAGGCGCACTACCGCAGCGAGCTGGAGTTTACGTGGGAAGGGCTGGGCGCAGCGCTGACCCGGCTGAAGCGGCTGGTCATGTCCGCAGAAAAACTGGTGCAGGAACCGGGCGGCGATGCCAACCATCCCAAACTCGTTCCGGCGCGCACGAAATTCGCCACTGCAATGGCCGATGATCTCAACACATCCGTGGCGCTGACTGCACTGGAGGACGTGCTGGCGGCCAAGAAAATCGATTCAGGAGCGAAGCGCGCCGCGATGGAGGAGATGAGCCTGGTCCTCGGTCTGCAACTTGACGCACTGACCCGCAAAGACTTGCGCATCCATCCAGCCGATGCACAAACTACAGAGGCCGAAATCGAAGCAGATCTTGTTCGCCGCAAGGAAGTCCGCGCGGCGAAGGACTTTGCCACCAGCGATGCCATCCGCGAAAGCCTGTCGGCCAAGGGCGTCGAGGTGATGGACGGCGATCCACTGGGCTGGGACTGGAAACTGGAGTCGCCGCAATGACCACAAAAACCCCCGCTGCACTGTCTGGCATGATCCGCCCTCTGCTTGAGCAGCGCCTGCCCGATTGGATCGAGCCGATATGGTTCATGAGCAGGGAGGAGGCGCTGGAAGCTGTTCCGCGCGCCGAGATCGGCTGGTTCGACATGAACGAAACTTCGTCGATGGTCGCGGTGGTAGAGGCTGCGACGAACCTCAAATGGATGAACTCAATCTATGCCGGGCTCGATTTCCTGCCGCAGGATTTGATGATCGAGCGCGGGGTGGTGGTGACCAATGGCGCGGGAATTAACGCGATCACTATTGCGGAATATATCGTGATGCTGATGCTTTCCCACGCGAAGGGCTACCGCGAAGTCGTGCGCGCTCAGGACCGGCACGAATGGCTGCTCGACAGCCCCGGCAAGCGGGAACTGTATGGCGAGAAAGTGCTGCTGCTGGGCATGGGCGCTATCGGAGGGCTTGTTAAGACCCGTCTGGAGGCATTCGGTATGGAAGTCGTGCCGGTGCGCCGGTCTGGTGCGGATGGTGCGCTGAAGCCGGATGAATGGCGCGCCCGGCTGGGCGAGTTCGACTGGACCGTTCTGGCTGTTCCCGCGACGCCCGAGACGGAAGGGATGATCGGTGCGGCGGAACTTGCCGCGATGAAGGACACAGGCGTTCTGGTGAATATCGCGCGCGGATCGGTGGTCGATCAGGATGCGCTGGTGGAAGCATTGCAGACCAAGTCCATCGAGGCCGCGCTGCTGGATGTGACAACGCCTGAACCTTTGCCGGAGGACCACCCGCTGTGGTCGCTGGATAACGCGCAGATCACCATGCACTTATCCGGCCGCGCGCAGACCAAAATGTTTCAGCGCAGCGTCGACCGGTTCGTGGACAATCTGGATCGTTGGCACCGGGGTGAACCTGTCGAACCGGAGATGGACCTCGCATTGGGGTATTGAGCACGGCTCTCACACATCCTCCAGCAGCAATAGCTGGCACGAAACGGTCATTTCTGGTGCGGGCAGTAGGGTGGATTCAACGGCGATAATGGTGGCATCGGCGACCAGTTGTCGCGGGATGGTAAATTCGTGATCTGGCAGAGCGGCTATCATGCGTTCGCCAGCTTCCACGGCATCGCACCCTTCGAATACCAATTGCAGGCTGTGGCGAGTGCCGGCGAAGGTGATGCTGGCCCATGATTTCTCGCTATGGCCCGCGACTTTGCCGTGACCATCGGCCAGCGCAATGATCGCCGCGCGCAGACGTTCGGAAAGACTCCGGCGGACAAATGTGCGGGCGGTGCAGGGCGGCCTGTTCAGGGTTTCAGGATGCATGAAGTGCCTCCCGGTATCCACTGATGAAACTGTCGCAGCGGGCCTCCATCAACGGGCGTGGTTCGCGCCCGCCGCGCAGGTCCAGCACAAAGCGTGGATCATGTGCCGCAAGCCGTCCGAATTTGGTTGGCGGCATGTCGGTTTCGCGCAGGAATTTCTCGATACGTCGGATGAGCATGATTGACCTCTGGCAGGGAACGATTCGCTGATTTATTCCTGTTATGTTCCACTCCGAATCCTACTTGTCTAGGAAAAATCTTTCGTCTAGGAAGGAAACATGGTAAATTCGTCTTCTGCCCAGAGAACCTTTGATCCGCGCGAAAGATTGCTGGAACTGTCGCAGAATCGCAGCGTCAGCCTTTCGGCACTTTCCGGTTTGATAGGGCGTAATGCCAGCTACCTGCAACAGTTCATACGCAAGGGCAGCCCCCGGAAACTGGAGGAGAGCGACCGGCGCAAGCTGGCCGAGTTCTTCGGAGTAGATGAAGCGGAATTGGGAGGGGCGGAGGAAAACTCCTATACACAGTATGGACGGCGTAAGGGGGGCGGATTCATTCCTATCCCGCGCCTGCCGGTATCCGTCTCTGCCGGGCCCGGCCAGTTCACCGGCACGGAAACACCGTTCGACAATTTCGGGTTTTCAGACCGCTGGCTGCGCGACAACGGGTTCGATCCCAAAATGCTCAGCGTGGTCACTGTCGAAGGCGACAGTATGGAGCCCATGCTGCGCGCGGGCGACGAGGTGCTGGTCGACCGGACGCCGCGCCTGCTGCGCGACGGTGTCTATGTCGTACGATTGGGCGATACCCTGTTGATAAAGCGCGTCGCCAGTCCCGCAAAAGAACGACTGAGCTTGCTGAGCCAGAATGTCGCCTACCCCCCCGTCGAAGTCGCCTTGAGCGAGGTGGAGGTGATTGGGCGCGTCGTATGGAAAAGCGGTAGGATCTGACGCCTCAGGAGGGCGGAAGGCGATAGTCACCATTCTGAAGCGTTATCAGGTAATCGGCAATTTCTCCTATATCATCATCGTCCAGATCGAAATCCATCTGTTCCGGATAGTTGTGCGCGTTGCGCAGGAAAGCGATCAGGCTTTCCCGGGTTACACCTTCGCGATTGGCGATGTCGCTGAACGCGGGCACTCCGGGATTGGGCGAGATCATATTGGGTTCGACACCGTGACAATCCGCGCAGGCGGCCTGCACAAATGAAGGGGCAACGCCCGACGTCGTGGCCGAAGCCGTGACGCCGGTTTCCGGTGGTGAAGTAGCAGGCTGACAGGCCGTCAGGATCGTCGCAAAGGTAAGAGCGGCAAGCCGGCAAAGCGGCGCAGGGCGTATGAAAACTTTCGGTATCACTGGATAGCTCCGTGGTTTTGTTTCTGACTGGGTAAACCGCATTGTCCCGGTCGGCAAATGCGCAGCGCATCTTGCGCAACTTCGATACGATGGGCACATCGGCAAGCATGACAGAAACAGCCAAGCCAACCCCTCCGATAAAAGCCGGGATCATTCCGGTTACGCCCCTGCAGCAGAACTGCTCGCTGATCTGGTGCACCGCGACCAATAAGGGCGCGCTGGTGGACCCAGGCGGCGATCTGGACAAGCTGAAGGCCGGTGTTGCGAAATCCGGTGTAGAGCTGGAGAAAATCCTGATTACCCACGGCCATATCGACCACTGCGGCGAAGCGGGCATACTGGCGAAGGAACTGGGACTGAAAATCGAAGGCCCGCACGAGGCCGACCGTTTCTGGATCGACCGGCTGGGCGAGGACGGCAAGAAATACGGGATTGCAGGCGAAGTGTTCGAGCCTGACCGCTGGCTGGATGATGGCGACACCGTGACTGTGGGTAATCTGGTGCTGGAGGTGGTCCATTGCCCCGGCCACACCCCCGGCCATGTGATTTTCTTCCACCGGCCCAGCAAGTTTGCAGTGGTTGGAGACGTGATCTTTCAGGGCAGTATTGGCCGCACTGATTTCCCGATGGGCAACCATCAGGATCTTATCGATGCGATTACCCAGAAGCTGTGGCCGCTGGGTGACGATGTGACCTTCATCCCCGGACATGGCCCGACCAGCACGTTCGGTCAGGAACGCAAGACCAACGCTTTCGTAAGCGATTACGCGCTGTCTTAGCGTGGGGTCAGCGCATTTGCGCTTTCCTCCGCGGCCCCGGGCCCCCTCCGTCCGGGCACATCATCTTCAGATGCGATATAGGTTGGTTGGAGGGGCGTGCTGAAACTGCAAGGGCCGGATGAATATCCGGCCCGCATCAATCAAAAATCTTCTCACACCACCATCATTGCGATCAAGGCGGCGAAGATAGCCAGTCCTAGCTGAACAAGCATTGTTACAATCGTGCCGACCATTCGGCCCCATTGCATACCGCCCCCGTCCATGCCGAAGCCATGCAGGACGCGCCCGACAGCATAGATCAGGGCGACCCAGGGCAGCCACAGGCCGCCCTTCGCCGTCAGTTCGATCGCCGCGACCAGCACCAGCACAATAGGCGTGTTCTCTGCAAAGTTCAGTTGCGCGCGCATCCGGCGGCCCAGCGCTTCGTTGCCTCCATCGCCCACGCTGATCCCGTGAGCCCGGCGAATGGCCCCGATACGGATAGATAGCCAGATATTGGTCAGCGCGGCTGCTGCTGCCAGCGCCAGTGTAGTCGGCAAGATAAAGCCCATGTCCGTTCTCCCTAATAATCCTGCCCACCTAGAGCGCGCGTCCAATGGTTGCAACGTAAGCGAAACCTGCATATAGGCCGCCCCTTCGCCGCCAAATCGACGGTTACGCCCGTGCGCGCCCATTACCGGTTGTGCCCGTGCCAGCCTTCGCCTAACGCGGACCTGCAACAGTTTGATAATTCTAGGATCGGTGCCGAGATGGCTGTCCCCAAAAGAAAAGTTTCCCCGCATCGCCGTGGCAATCGCCGCGCGCATGATTCGCTGAAAGTCGAAGCGCATCACGAGTGCAACAATTGTGGCGAGCTGAAACGCCCGCACAATCTGTGCCCGCACTGCGGTTTCTACAATGGCCGCGAAGTTCTCGCGCCCAGCTTGTAATTTCAGACCTGCAATCAAGTTCAACTGGAGAGTGACATGACCCTGCCGCGTATCGCCGTTGATGCGATGGGCGGCGACGAGGGCGTGCGCGTCATGATCGATGGCGCTGCCGAAGCCCGGCGGCGTCACGACCAATTCCAGTTCCTTCTGGTCGGCGACAGCGCCCGTATCGAAGCGGCGCTGGAGGGCCACCCGAATCTTCGCGCTGCCAGCGAAATTTTGCATTGCGACGATGTTGTCGGGGGTGAGGAAAAGCCGACTCAGGCGCTGCGCCGTGCCAAGACGACATCTATGGGTCTGGCCGTCAATGCCGTGAAACAGGGCCAGGCAGGGGCCGCAGTCAGTGCCGGGAATACAGGCGCGCTGATGGCGATGAGCAAGCTGGCCCTGCGCACCATGCCCGGAATAGATCGGCCTGCGCTTGCCGGTGTGATGCCCACCCTGAAAGACGACGATGTCGTCATGCTGGATCTGGGCGCCAATACAGAGGCGGATGCCCGCAATCTGGTCCAGTTCGCGGTGATGGGTGCAGCCTATTCGCGCATTCTGACCGGCCGTGAAAAGCCGCGGGTGCGCCTGCTGAATATCGGTACAGAGGACATCAAGGGTACTGATGCTGTGCGGGATGCGGCAACCCAGTTGCAGGATGCCACTGCGCTCGACATGAGCTTTGACGGGTTCATCGAAAGCGACAAAATCAATCGCGGCGAAGTCGATGTGGTGGTGACCGACGGGTTCTCCGGCAATATCGCACTGAAAGCGATCGAGGGCGCAGCACGCTTCGTGACCGACCTGCTAAGATCGGCGTTTACCAGTTCGCTGCGGTCGAAGATCGGGTTCCTTGTCTCACGTCCCGCAACAGAATTGCTCAAGCATCATCTCGATCCGAACAACCACAACGGCGCGGTCTTTCTGGGACTGAACGGTGTGGTGGTGAAAAGTCACGGGAGTGCAACGGCGTCCGGGGTGGCTAACGCGGTCGCGGTTGCTGCGCGGCTGCTCGAGAACAAGCTTACCGAGAGAATCGCGCATGATCTGGGTGAACTCGATGCCCGGATGTGGGCTGGCAGCGCACCCGGAAGCGATCCTGCTGCGAAGCCTGCTGCTGGGTCCGGCGAAGCGCCCAAATCCACTAGTGCCAAATCTACTAGTGCCAAATCTACTAGTGAAAGCCCGAAGTGATCCGGTCTGTCTTTCGTGGCAGCGGCTCGGCCTTGCCGGCGCGGGTCGTTTCCAATGCGGAACTGGCGGCACAGGTCGATACCAGTGACGAATGGATCGTGGAGCGGACGGGTATTCATCAGCGCTATATTGCCGGCGAGGGGGAAACCACCGCCAGCCTAGCAATCGATGCGGCGCGTGCGGCTCTGGCCGATGCAGGGATTGATGCGACCGACATCGATCTGATTGTTCTGGCCACGGCCACCCCGGATAATACATTCCCCGCCACCGCAACAAAGGTGCAGGCCGGGCTGGGCTGCACCGGTGGCATCGCTTTCGATGTTCAGGCGGTGTGCTCCGGCTTTCTTTACGCGCTGGCCACTGCTGATTCGCTGCTGAAAACGGGCATGGCAAAACGTGCCCTGGTCATCGGCGCGGAGACCTTCAGCCGCATTTTGGACTGGGAAGACCGGACCACCTGCGTTTTATTCGGTGATGGCGCAGGCGCGATCGTTCTAGAAGCTGACGAGGGTGAGGAGGCGGATCGCGGGATTATCACATCGCGCCTGCATGCCGACGGCAATCAGCACGATCTGCTGTATGTCGATGGCGGGCCATCGACCACGCAAACGGTAGGTCATCTTCGCATGAAGGGCCGCGAGGTGTTCCGCCATGCAGTCGTCAATCTGGCATCCGTTCTGCGCGAAGTGATAGAGGATGCAGGTATCTCGGCATCCGAAATCGACTGGGTCGTACCCCATCAGGCCAATGCCCGAATTTTGGACGCGACCGCACGTAAACTGAGCCTCCCGGCAGAGAAAATTGTCGTGACCGTGGACCGGCACGCCAATACATCGGCAGCCTCTGTGCCGCTGGCGTTCGACACCGCACGGCGCGACGGGCGCATTCAGGACGGTGCTTTGGTGATGTTCGAAGCAATGGGTGGCGGGTTCACCTGGGGGGCGAGCCTGATGCGGCTTTAAGGCCGGAACACTATCCGCGCCGTTATTTCCCCTTTTTTTGCACAGCATGGATTGCAGAAAATTGCCGGAAAGGTTAGGTTTTTCTATTATCTCAATACACTTGGGTCGCACCGATGTGATTAAGGAGACTGGCATGGCGCGTTCGGTGGGAACTTTGACCCGTGCGGATTTGGCAGAGACAATCAACCGCAAGCTGGGTTTCAGCCGCGCTGAATCGCTCGACCTGGTTGAGTCCATTTTGCGACATATGTGCTCGGCAATGCAGGATGGCGAGAACGTCAAGATTTCGGGTTTTGGCAGTTTTGTGCTGCGGGATAAAAAAGAGCGGATTGGTCGCAACCCCAAGACCGGGGTCGAAGTGCCGATTACTCCGCGCCGGGTGATGACCTTCCGCGCAAGCCAGCTGCTGAAGGAACGTATTGCGAAGGGGTAAATCGATGACTGCGCAGTTCGAAGACGGTAAGGATGAGGGCGCATTGCGCACCATCGGCGAAGTCGGACAGGCGCTTGATATCAAACCCCACGTCTTGCGTTATTGGGAAGAACAGTTTCCCACGCTGGAGCCGCTGAAGCGTAGTGGCAACCGGCGTTATTACCGGCCGGGCGATGTCGCTCTGATCGAGACGATCAACCGGCTGGTGAACGTAGAGGGCTACACCATTAAAGGCGCGCGTGTAGCGATCGAAGAAGGCCGCGCCGATATGGCGGGCGGGCCTTCAGGCAGCGATGCCGATGTGCCGGACAACGGAATCGAGGAGGCTTCGCTGCCCGATCCTGTTCTGTCTGCCGAACCTGCCAATGCAGGCGCCAGAGAACGTGCGCCGGGCTCTGCCGCAGCAAACGCCGACGGACGGATTGCCGTGGCCGAGGCGATCGCAGAGTTGAAAGACATTCGCGCGCGGCTGGAAGCAGCGATTGCAGCCTGACTGCTTCGGGCGCTTGCGCATTTTGAGCGATCTGGACCTACAAAGGCGACTAAACGGCCTTATTCCGCCGCGAGCAGTTCCGCCTCACCCAGATCGACACTGACTAAGCGGCTGATGCCGTGCTCAACCATCGTTACACCGAACAACCGGTGCATCCGGCTCATCGTGACAGCGTTGTGCGTCACGATCAGGTAGCGCGTGTCGGTCTCGCGCACCATCGCATCCAGCAGATCACAGAAGCGGTCGATATTGACATCGTCCAATGGCGCATCGACTTCATCCAGCACACAGATCGGGGCGGGGTTGGTCAGGAATAGGGCGAAGATCAGTGCGATGGCTGTCAGCGCCTGTTCTCCGCCCGATAGCAAGGTAAGCGATTGCAATCGCTTGCCGGGCGGCTGGGCGTAGATTTCCAGGCCGGCCTCCAGCGGATCGTCGCTGTCGATCAGCGCCAGATGCGCCTGTCCACCATCGAACAGTTTCGTGAACAAAAGGCGGAAATGGCTATCGACTTGCTCGAACGCCGCGCTCAGACGCTGGCGGCCCTCGCGATTAAGGTTGCCGATGCTGCCTCGCAGGCGATTGACCGCTTCGGCCAGTTCCTCCTGCTCTGCGGCACTGGCTCCGTGCTCACCTTCGATCCGCTCCAGCTCGTCGGCAGCGACCAGATTGACCGGGCCGATCCTTTCGCGGCTGGCAGAAAGGCGGTCCATCTCTTCGGCTTCGCGCTCCTGCGGGCCGACATCATCTGCTTCGAAGCCAAGTTTTTCGGACAGAAGGGGTGGGGGACAATGAAAACGCTCGCCCGATTGCCGGGCCATATCGCTTCGGCGATTTTCCTCGTTTTCAGCCTTCGCGGCCAGCCCGGCGCGGGTTTCGCGCGCGGTAGCGAGGGCTTCGCCTGCTTCGGACACGGCATTCTCGGTGGTTCTGGCGGTCTCCTCTGCGCCTGCGACGGCGCGTTCCGCTTCGAGCAGCGCATTTGCAAGGCGTGTGCGAACGGCATCTCCCTGCTCGATTTCGCGAACCAGCGCTTCAGGCTTGGCAGCGATAACGGCGCGTTCCTGTGCGATTTCCTCGAACCGCTGTTCCATGCCTGCCAGACGCTGAGCCGCTTCGCCGGAACGGGCTTGCCAATTGGCGCGGTCGCTGCGCTGCGCTGCGGTCCGTTCACGGGCGACTGCCAACCCCTGATCGTGTGCGGCAATCTGTGCTGTGGCAGCTTGCATGGCAGAGCGCGCTGCAGCGTTTTTCGCCTGCGCCGCCTCCAGTTGCGCGCGGCCCGTGGCTGGATCGGGCAGGGCGGCTTGCATGCCCCTTGCAGAGGTAAGCTCGGCCTCGGCCTGCTTTTGCTGCTCGGCCAGATCGGCAGCGGCATTTCGCAGCTCTTCCAGACGTACGGCAATCCGCTCGCGCGCATCTTCTGCCTGATCCAGAGCGCGCAGGGCCTGCCGCTCCTGCTCGGCGGCCTCGCCAACGCTGCGTTCGGAGCCAACCAGCGCACGTTGCAGCGCCGACAGTTCTTCCTGTGCAGCCGCCTGCTCCGCCTGAGCTGAATCGCGCACGGCCTGTTTCGCAGGCAATTCGGCCTCCAGAGCAGCGAGCCTGTTGGCCGCCTCCAGCCGCGCTGCTTCGGCAGAGCCTTGCCCGCGCGCAATCAATCCGTCCCATCGCCGCAAGGCGCCACTCGTTGTGACCAACCACTCACCGGGGGCCAATATCCGTCCGTCGTCGGCCTGTGCCACATGGACCAGTGCGAGGCGCGCGGCGAGTTCCGGTGGGCAATCGGTGACTTGGAAGGAGAGGGAATGGGCGACGGGGGCGGGCATGGCCGAGGGCGCATCGCGGCCCGTCCAGAACCGGCCTTCGGGATCGCCTTCGGGGCGGCCGAGCGGCGCCTTCGCATCGCTGCCCAGAACCGCGGCGAGCGCGCGTTCATAGCCCGGCTCCACGCTCACCTTGTCGAGTGCAGCAGGAAGCCGCGCGCGGCCCTTCGCCTGTTTTTCGCGGGCTGTCCGGTCACGCTCCAGCGCCTGAAACTCGCGCTCTATGCCAGCCAGATCGGCTTGCGCTGCGGACAATGCGTTGGCCGCTTCGTCCCGGGCAATTTGAAGACCGTCCTTGCGCGCGCGGTCGGATTCCAGTGCTGCGCGCAATTCACCCAACCGGGCCGTGGCAGCCTCTGCCGCCCTGCGCGCATCATGCGCAGCCAGTTCGGGATCATCGCCTTCGGTCAATGCAGTCCGGGTTTCGGCATGGCGTCTGGCTTCTCCGGACAATCGCGCAACCCGCGTCTCGGCCTGCTCGATGCCTGCGGCTGCCACCCGCCATTCCGCTTCCACTCCGGCATGATCGGCCGTGGCCTTGGCCAGTGCCAGTTCCGCCGTCCGACCTGCACGTTCGGCGTCCTCCAGCTTCGCGGCAAGGGTGGGGCGGCTTGCTTCGTCTTCGGCCAGAGCTTTCTCGTTGGTGGCGAGTTCCTTCTCCAATCTGCCGAGCGCTTCGGCAGCGTCGCGGGTCAATCGGTCGGCCTCGCCGCGATCTTCCTCCAGCCTTGCACGTTGCCGATCAAGGTCAGCAAGGCGCTGTTCGGCGGTTTCCAACTGGGTTGTCAGCGCCGCCATGCGATGTCCGTGTGCCGAGGCGTCGTCGCGCCGATCCGCTAGCTCTTCGCGTGTTGCGGCCAGCGCTTCTGCGTCCGCGCGCTGCTTCTTCTGCACATCATCTGCGGACTGTTTAAGAGCGGCCACTTGCGTCTCAGCCGTCTGTGCCTGAGCGCGAGCGGCCTCTGCCGCCGCCGCTGCATCGCGCCAGCGGGCGAAGAGAACGCGGCCTTCTGCCACCGCAATCTGGTCCGACAGTTTTTTGTAGCGTTCCGCCTGTTTTGCCTGACGGCGAAGGCCGGCGATTTGGGTATCGAGCCCGGCCATCAGATCTTCCAGCCGGGCTAGATTGGCTTCGGTCTGGCGCAGCTTGCTTTCCGCATCGCGCCGCCGGACATGCAGGCCGGCAATGCCTGCCGCCTCCTCCAGCATTTCGCGGCGCTGGGCAGGTTTCGCAGCGATTACCTGAGCAATCTTGCCCTGACTGACCAGCGCGGGCGAGTGCGCCCCGGTGGCCGCATCGGCAAAGGTCAGCGAGACATCCTTGGCCCGCACATCATCTCCATTGACACGGTAGGCGCTGCCTGCGCCGCGCTCTATCCGCCGGGTGACTTCAAGCTCTTCGCCGTCATCATCTAGTGCCTGCAATACGACTTCGGCAAAGTCGCGCTGCGGACGGGTAGCAGTCCCTGCGAAGATAACATCTTCCATCCCACCGGAACGCATGGATTTCGGCGAATTTTCGCCCATGACCCAGCGGATCGCCTCCAGCAGATTGGATTTGCCGCAGCCGTTGGGCCCGACGACGCCGGTCAGGCCGGGTTCGACACGCAATTCGGCAGGCTCGACAAAGCTCTTGAAACCACTGAGCTTGAGCCTGCGTATCTGCATTCCCGTCCTTTATGTCCCGCCCATAAAAGCACGTATGGGCATGCGGCGCCCGTTTAGCGGGCGCCGGCTTCCTGTAGCATCACCTGTAGCTGTTCCCAGTTGTTCGTATCAACCTTGCGGCCGTTGATGAAAAAGGTCGGCGTGCCGGTCACGTCCAGCTCGGCCGACTGGGCGTCAGAGCGTTCTGCGATAGCGGTGACACTTTCGGTATCGGCCAGACAGGTGCGCGCCTGATCGCGGCTGAGGCCGCGCGACGCAAAGAAGTCGAGCAGTCCCGCGCTTTCGGCAACAGCGGCAAAACGCTCGTTCTCGGGGCGGGTCATTGCCGCTTCCAGACCGGCGGCATTTTGCTGTGCTGTGCCCATCACCTGCTCGAAATTGCGCCATACTTGCTCTGACAACGGGTGGAAGCTTTCGGGATTGCCGCAGCGAACCAGCGCGGCCAGCGTCAGATCGATACCGTTGTGGACCTGGTTGCGCAATTCGTAGGATACACGGCCTGTATCGACATAATCGGCTTTGATTTCTTCTGCAGCGGTCTGGGTGAAATTGGCGCAGGCGCCGCAGGTAAGGGAGGCGTATTCCAAAAGTTTGATGGGCGCGTCCGGATTGCCGACCAGATAACCGTCATCCTCGGTCACCTGAACCATCTGGCTCCACTGCTGGCCCTCGGGCGCGGGAATTTCGGCCAATGGTTTGTTGGAGACGGCCGGGCCTTCGCCTTCTGCACTGTCACCGCATGCAGCCAGCGCCAGTGCGAGCGGAAGGGCAAGTGCGGGGACAAAGCGGCGGAAGCGGGTCGAAATCATCTGCAAAACCTTTTGGTCGTTCGTAAAGGACATGATCTGTGAATTAGCGGGTGAGGACGCTTTTACTCAAGGGAAAATGCGCTTTCACCCACGGGGGCGGGCATGCCTGATCCATCGACATCGCTATCCGCAGAGTCCAGTCCAGACTGAATCTGTGGTTGCAATGCTTCCCAGCTATGTGTGGCGTCGAGTAACTCACCGTCGATGGCAAAGCTGGGCGTAACGCGAATGCCATAGGTTTCGGCATCCGCCATCGTCGTCCCGATCAGCGTGTCCATCAGCTTCGTATCGGCCAGACACTGGTTAAGCGCAGGGCGATCAATCCCGCGAGTTTCAAATATTTCGTAGAAATCCAGATCGCTGGCAATGGCGCGCAAACGGCCGGGAATGGGGCCGGTGGACCAGCGCTGTCGCTGACCAGGCGTAGCGTTGGCTACTTTCGGCAGCCATTTTTCCTGTGCGAACATGATCGCAGCGTGGTTGCGCAAGAACGTGTCCTTGTCGCCGCACCATGTGGCCAGTGTCGCTGTCAGATCGACCGGATTGCGGATCACATGGCGGATTTCCACACGGGTTTTGCCGGGGCCGACATAAGCGAGCTTCATGATCTCGCCGCCTGTGCGGGCAAATGTGCCGCAATGGGAGCAGGTGTAACTGGAGAAATCGGTCACGGTCAGCACCGCATCCGGGTCGCCGATGATATGTGAGGCCGGGCCCCGCTCGATTTCTGTGACCCAGTTCTTGCCTGCCGCCATAGTAGCAAGGGCCGACAAAGCCAGCAGCGAAGCGCCCATACGCCTCGCAATGGGGGAACTGATTTTCATGTTTCGTCCGTCTCCGAAGATTTATCACCGCCCATGCTGCGCGCCAGGCCTTCCAGCACGGCGCGCAATTCCGGGTCACCCACATCGCGCAGGCTGTCCCCCAATTCCATCGGAATGGGTTTAAGCGATGGTGGTGCTTTGGGTTTCTCCCCAGCAGAGGAAGGCTGAACAGCACCTTGCCGTATTTTCACCCGGGCCACGGCCTTGTAACCGAAGAAGCGATTCACCCGCTCGATAATCTCGGGAATCACATGGCTGATCAGCGGTGCGTGGGCGGGCATCACCACCAGTTGCAGGATGCCTTCTGCCCGTTCCCCCGGGGGAAAGCGGATTGCTTCGGGCGAAGTGACCTGGGCATGGCGTTCCCCGACGATTTCAGGCCAGCGGGTGACGATGCTGCTCTGGACAAAGCCGAAGCGGCGAAAGGCGGTGCGCCCGACTTGCGGGGTCAGATCGCCAATGGCCGCTGCGCCGCGTCCGCGCGGGCGTTCGTAAGGTTTTGCCTTTTTGCTACCCGCACCGGCGCGCGGCTTCGCGCCCTTTGCAGGTGTCTTGCCGGATGTGCCCCGTGGGTGTTTGCTGTCCCGTTCCATCGTGCGGGCAGCCATGCCATAGGCGCAGCGTGACTGCCACCGGCAAACCTGTCTCCGCATCGCTTCTGCAATGGTACGACACCCATGCGCGCAGCCTGCCGTGGCGCGCGGCCTGGGGGGAAGCTGCGCCCGATCCCTACCGTGTTTGGCTGTCCGAAGTCATGCTGCAACAGACAACGGTGGCTGCGGTGAAGCCGTATTTTGCGAAGTTCACAGACAGATGGCCGACTGTCGCTGATCTTGCCGCTGCGCCCGAAGAAGAGGTAATGGCCGCATGGGCGGGGCTGGGCTATTATTCCAGAGCTCGCAATCTGGTGAAGGCTGCGAAGGCAGTCGCGGAAATGGGCGACTTTCCCGATACCGAAGCGGGCCTGCGCGCTCTACCGGGGGTGGGTGATTACACTGCGGCTGCGGTCGCCGCGATTGCCTTCGGGCAACGGGCAGTGGTGGTCGATGCGAATGTTGAACGGGTGGTTGCGCGGCTGTTTCGTATTGAAGAACCTTTACCAGCCGCCCGCAAGGCAATTCGGGCCCGCATGGACGAGATCACACCGGACACCCGCGCAGGCGATTTCGCCCAGGCGATGATGGATTTGGGTTCCGGCCTATGCACTGTTCGCAGCCCCAAATGCCTGCTGTGCCCGCTGGCCGATATGTGCGACGCGCGTACTGCCGATCCGGAGCGTCTGCCGGTCAAGCCTGCGAAAAAGGCGAAACCGGTGCGGCAGGGGCAGGCCTATTGGATAGAACGGAACGGCGCAGTCTGGTTGATCCGGCGGCCCGGCACCGGAATGCTGGGCGGGATGCGCAGCCTGCCCGATGACGAATGGAGCGCACAGGAGGATGGTTCCGCCAAACCGCCGATCATGGGCGACTGGAAGTTGCTGGGCAGGGTGCGCCACGTTTTCACCCATGCCGTGCTGGAATTGGACGTAATGGCGCTGGATAGCCAGCAGCAGCCGGTGGAGGATGGCCAGTGGTGGCCGCTCGATACGCTGGAAGAGGCCGGGTTGCCGACCCTGTTTACCAAGGCCGCGCGACTTGCGCTTTCGTGCTAGAGAATGCCGCCGCCAAGGCTGAGGCGGACAACTGCAATCAGGCCCACGATCAGACAGAAATTGCGGCCCCCACGCCCGGAAGACGTTAGCTGGCCGAGCACCACGCCGACCGCAATCAACGGCAGGGCGATCCAGTTGGCCCAGCCGAGCAGCGGAATGGTGGCTGGAATGACGATGACGAGCGAGATGATCCCTACGAGGATAGAAGCAAGATTAAACATGTGTGTTATATGGCTATCACACCCCGAATTGGCAACAGGCAATTGACCGTTCATCCCGCTTGCCGCAGGAACCCTTCAAACAATTTACTACATCGAGGATAACCCATGGCTTTCAGGACATTTGAAGAGGCGAATGTCAGTCGCCGTGCGCTGCTTCGTGGCGGCGCCCTGGCAGGCGCAGGGGCGATGCTTGCCAGTATGCCGATGGGACGCGCGGCCTTTGCGCAAACTGCCGAAGCGCGCACTGGCGCGATGCCCTGGCCGGGAGTTACAAAGGAAATCACCGGCTATGTTGCCGATGGCAAGGTGGCCAATATGATCGCCACCTTCGGCTGGGGGCAGCAGGCGGAAGCCCAGCTGATCGGCGGGGGCAGGCTGACTATCGGCCAGCCTGCCGTGGCCGGCATGGACAGCCTGTATCGTATCTATTCCATGACCAAGCCGATCACCGGCATGGCCGCGATGATGCTGATCGATGACGGCAAGCTGGGGCTGGACCAGCCGCTGGCCGAAATACTGCCCGCCTATGCCGACATGATGGTGCAGAAAACATATGACGGATCGATAACCGATCTTGTCCCGGCAGAGCGGCCGATCACCATTCGCCATCTGCTGACGCATACGGCAGGCCTTGGATACGGCATCATCCAGAAAGGCCCGATCAAGGGCGAGTATGATCGTCTGGGCCTTGTTCCGGGACAGGTCAGCCGCCTGCCTATTCCTGGTATCGGCAGGTCCAAGCCGGTGCAGGGTCTGGCCAATTTTTCCGACCGTCTGGCGCAGGTTCCGCTGGTTCTCCAGCCGGGCGCGAAGTGGAGCTATTCTGTCAGTCTGGACCTGCTGGGCCGGGTGATCGAAGTCGCCAGTGGACAGGATTTTGCGACCTTCCTGCAGGACAATATCTTCACCCCTGCCGGAATGGACAGTACGTATTTCACTGTGCCGCGCAGCGAAGTGGCCCGGTTCACGACCAATTACGGCATCCTCAACAACACACCAATCCCGATCGATCCGGCTGGCGCCTCCATCTATCTGGATGAACCTGCCTTCCCGTTCGGCGGGGCCGGGCTGGTCAGTTCCCCACGTGATTACGACCGGTTCCTTCGTATGCTGCTCGGCTACGGTAAGATAGATGGCAAGCAGGTGATGAACGAACTGGCCGTGCGTGTCGGCACGCGCAATATTCTGCCTTCTACAGTGCAGACGAAGGGTACATGGATCGAAGGTCAGGGCTTTGGCGCTGGCGGACGTGTTACGGGCAAGGCTTATGGTTGGGGCGGAGCGGCTGGCACGGCAGCCTTCGTCGATTTCGACAGCGGGCTGCGCGCGCAATTGTACAGCCAGTATATGCCCAGCGAAGCCTACCCGATCCAGAACAGGTTTCCCGATCTGGTGCGGGCGGATCTAGCCGCGATGACGGGGGCAAATACCGGTGAGTGAACCTTCAGGATCGATCGCTTTTGCCGGATCACCGATAGATCGGGCGGACCATATCCGCGCGGATCCGGATGCTCTTGCCGGGCAAATGAACTGGAAAGCGCGTCTGCTCAAGATGGACGGGCTTGACCCCGTGTTCGATGATGCTGGCGGGCTGCAATGGGGCACGCTGGCCGATGCTGCGCCTGATGCGGAGCTGGTGTTTCTGGGTATGCTGGATGGCAAGCCATGCTTCGCCCCTGTACCTGACGGCAATGAAACGGGCCCGCCATTTGCTAACCCGCGCATGTGGAACGCGATGGGTATGCTTTCGGCAGCCGATCTTGCATCCTATGGCGGCGCACGCAGTCTGGTCGACTGGCATATGCGGCACCGGTTCTGCGCCAGATGCGGATCACCGACACAGCTGGCCAAGGGCGGCTGGCAGCGCGATTGCGGCGCCTGCAATGCCCAGCATTTTCCGCGAACCGATCCTGTTACGATCATGCTGGTGGAGCATGAGGGCCGCCTGCTTCTGGGCCGCCAGCCCCGCTTTCCTGCACGGATGTATTCCGCTCTGGCCGGATTTGTGGAACCGGGCGAAACAATAGAGGAAGCCGTGGCGCGCGAAGTGCACGAGGAAGCGGGCCTGCGGGTGCGCGATGTGCGCTATATCGCCAGCCAGCCGTGGCCGTTCCCCAGCCAGCTGATGATTGGCTGTTACAGCGTGGCCGATGACGACCAGCTGACCATCGACAAGACCGAACTGGACGATGCGCGTTGGTTCACCCGCGAGGAACTGGAAGCCGCGCGAGCCGCTGGTAAAGAGGGGACAGATACGCTGCTGTTCCCGCAGAGCTTTGCCATCGCGCACACTCTGGTCACATGGTGGATGAACAAGGAGTAGCCTTATGCGCCGCATGACAATCGATATCTGGTCCGACGTGATGTGCCCGTGGTGCCTCGTCGGCTGGGGCAATCTTTCGCAGGCGCTGGAGCAGCTGAACGGCGAGATAGAGGCGGATATCCGCTGGCACGCATTCGAACTGAACCCCGACATGGCCGAAAACGGTGAGAACCGCACTGCCCATATTGCGCGCAAATATGGTCGGACGGTGGAAGAATCGAAAGGCGCGCAGGGCCAGATGAAGCAAGCTGCCGAAACTGCCGGTGTGTCTCTGGATTACGAAGGCGACGAACCTGCACCCGAAGCGATGATGTGGAACACCTTCGCCGCTCACCGGCTGCTGGTCTGGACACTGGAGAACCACGGCGCGGAAAAGCAGACCGAACTGAAACTGGCCCTGTTCAAGGCGCACTTCAACGAGCGCCGCAAGATCGGCGAGCGGGACGTGCTGCTGGATATCGCGGAGGGCGCGGGCCTTTCACGTACAGACGCGCTTGCTGCGTTGAACGACGATGCCACCGCCGCAAAAGTCCGCGCGGACGAACGCCGGGCATGGGAAGCCAACGTAACCGGCGTCCCGGCGATGGTGATCGAAAACAAATTCATGGTCCCCGGTGCCCAGCCTCCAGAGGCATATGTCAACGCACTGCGAAGGGTGGCGGAGAAGACGGCTGCCTGATTGAAATGCGCGTTACCAGCAAAAACGGCCCACAATCTTTCGACTGCGGGCCGTTTTTGCTGGTGACGGAAAACTCTAGTTCTGATTACCGCTCTTGATGGCGGCCATCGTTTTTGGACCTTTCCTCGCGTCTTGCTCCGGATTGTCCGATCCGGTTGCGGGTTCACGGTTATCAGGATCGGTCGCGGCGTTCAATTCCGCACGCTTGCCTACCCGAACATTGACCTGGCCACCGGAACTGCCCTGCTGGGAGGGAGTTTTTTCGGCAGTGATTTCGTCGATCAGTTCATTATCGGGATGGAGGCTTTGACGTTCTGGCATATTTTTTCTCCTTTCCTAACCAACGAAGGCGACAGGGGCAGGGTTCCGAAAAAGCGGCGGTTGCTCATGCTGTTATTGCCATGTTCGATCTGCGGATAGTTCTGACGGGGCATTCATTGCTGGACTTTCCAGCTTTCCGGGTTGGGGCGGACAGGCCTTAGCCACTGACAAGCCGGCGACTGCGTGCTAGCCGCACACACCGTGTTCCGCTTCGCCGTCTTTCTGAGTTTTTGGGCGCTGTGTTCCGTCATGACGATGCCGTTCGGCTACATGCCTGCGCGGGCGGCCGATGGGACGGTTATCCTGCGTATCTGCACTGGCCTGAAGCCCGCACCTGCGCCGCAGCGCGGTGCCCCGCCCATGCATTCCGGCCACGGTATGGCACAAACAGAGCAGCACACGCTGGCGGTGGCGATGGCTGACATATCGTTGGTTGGCGATATGTCTGGTGAAGACCATGCCTCTCACGGGGATGAGCCGCATGAAATGCGCTGCGACTATGCGGTTGCTTCTGCCGTCGATCTGCCGCTTGCAGCTCTTATTGGCGAACCCGTTGCGGCCATTCCGCTAAGGCGTATTGCGCCGCGCACTGCGTTAACCGGTATTTTTCCCGAAGGTTTGCCTCCGGCAACCGGACCCCCTGCGGCCTGAGCGTTCACGGCAACCCACCAAGGGGTCGCCTGTTTACTCAGTCACAGGAAAAATAAATGAAAACCGTACTTTATTGTGCGGGCGCCGCTTTGGCGCTCGCTTCTGCGAATCATGCCCACGCGCATGATGTTTATGCCGACGATCATGCCCCCATCGGAGTGATGGCCGATCACGCCCACAAGAAGGGCGAAGTCATGTTCTCCGTCCGTGCAATGCATATGGAGATGAAGGGCAACCAAATCGGCACAGGCAGTGTCGATCCCGATACGATTGCCACCACTGTTCCCAACCGCTTTGCCGGAATGCCGATGCAGCCCCCCACGCTGCGGATCGTGCCGGTAGAGATGCGGACCGATATGTATATGCTCGGCGCGATGTGGGCCCCGTCCGATGCCGTTACCCTGATGGTGATGGGCAATTATATCGAGAAGGAGATGGACCACATCACCTATCAAGGCGGAATGGGCACCGATCAGCTGGGCACCTTCACCACCAATCCCAAATCACTGGGTGATACGAAGGTTGCGGCGCTGTTTCCATTGCTGGGCATACCCGAACCGACGGCAGACCGCCGCGACGAGCTGACGCTGAAGGCCGGTGTCAGCGTGCCGACCGGATCCATCGGGCAGACTGGCGATATTCTTACACCGATGGGCGAAACACCCACCATTCGCGTGCCTTACATGATGCAAACGGGCACGGGCACGTGGGATCTGGAGCCTGCGCTGACGTATAAGGGACGGCGCGGCAAAATGGGCTTTGGCGTGCAGGCCAGCGCTTCGATCAAACTGGGTGACAACGATGCGGACTATGCCTTCGGGGATGTCTATGAAGGCAGCCTGTGGGCCAGCTATAGGCCGGCGCAGTGGATCAGCCTGTCGGGCCGTATGCGCGCACGCACAACGGGCCGTGTGGATGGTATCGATGCCGTCATCATGGGGCCGGTCCAGACGGCCAATCCCGATTTTCAGGGCGGTGAACGTGTCGACCTGATCGGCGGCATAAATCTGGTCGGCACACATGGCGGACTGGCAGGACACCGGCTGGGGCTGGAGATCGGCCTGCCCGTCCACCAGAATCTGAACGGTCCGCAAATGGCAGGCGACTGGTTCGCCACGCTCGGCTGGCAGAAGGCTTTCTGAGGCGACATGGCTGGGGGGGCAGGCGAGAGACCGGCCTGCGCCCCCAACCTTTCCACAAACAGCAGCACTGCCCCAGATGCAGCGGGGAAGCGGGCACGGTCGGAGCATTCTGTTGTGCAAACTTTCCGGCGTTGCGGTTTTCCCCGCAAATGGCAATCCGGGGCTAAACCAGCCCCAGCCGCTGCAACTTGCCCATCAGTTTACCCGGCAAGACATCGCCAATGTCCTCGCCCTCTTCCAGATCGCGGGGCGGGTCTATCTTAAGATACCGCCAGCCTTGATGCGCACGCTTGGGTACCGGCATAACGCGTATCAGGCGCGGTTCGAGGTCGATCGACCAGCGACCGGTTGGTGTTTCGGAAAATCCGGTAATCGGGCTTCGCGCGACAATCGCGTGCTGGTGAATCCAGTAGAGCGAACCGCCAATGCATGCTTCCCACCGTGTCGGGCGATACCGGGTCGTCAGATTGGGGCTGCGACGCTGGGCATACCAGCTCTCTATATCGCCGTAGCTTTGCGCCCCGAAGGCGATCTTGGTCAGATGAAGCGGCATTGCGCCCTAGATAGGGCCAAATGGCGTTTGCTCAACCGGCTATGCCCGATGCAACAGCCAGCCCGAGGAATGCGAAGAAGCCCATCGAGTCGGTTATCATGGTCACAAACACGCTGCTGGCGACGGCCGGATCGGTATCCAGCCGGTCGAAAATTACCGGCACCATCACGCCAGCAAAACCGGCGGTGATCACGTTGATGACCATAGCCAGAGCGATTACGCCGCCGAGAACGGGTGTGAAAATGGCCGCTGTGGCAAGCCCGATCAGCACCGCGACGGTTACACCGTTAAGCATCGCGACGCGCATTTCGCGCCAGAGTATCCGCTTGGTATTTGCCCGCGTCAGCTGGTTCATCGCGATCGCACGCACTGTCACGGCCATAGTTTGCGTGCCGGCATTGCCGCCGATGCTGGCAACAATCGGCATCAATACGGCGAGGGCAACCAGCTTTTCGATCGCGGCCCCGAAGGCGGCAATAATAAGGCTGGCAATCAGCGCCGTGCCCAGATTGGCAATCAGCCAGCGCACCCGGCTGGAATATGCATCGCGCAGCGGTTCGTTAATATCGCCGTCGCCCGCCCCGGACATCAGCAGGGCATCCTCGCCTGCTTCTTCTGCGATGATGTGGACAACGTCATCCACAGTCATCTGGCCGACCAGCCGCTCGTCTTCATCCACCACGGCAGCAGAAATCAGCGCGTATTTCTGGAACATCAAGGCGACTTCCTCCTGATCCATCGAAACGGGGATCAGGGTCTGGTCACGCTTCATCACGTCGGCCAGTGCGATGGTGCGGGGTGTGCGCAGAACCCACGAAAGATTGCAGGTGCCCACCGGATGAAAGCTTGCATCGACCACGAAAACCTCGTGAAATTCAGTCGGCAGGCCGTGGTCTTCCTGGCGCAGCAGATCGATCAGGTCGCCCACTGTCAGATGCTCCGGCACAGCGACAACTTCGCGCTGCATCAGACGTCCGGCGGTTTCTTCCGGATAGGACAGTGCGCTTTCGATGGCTGCACGGTCACCGGCGTCCATCTCGGCCAGAATGGCCTGCTGGTCCGGGGCGTCGAGATCCTCGATCAGCTGGACGGCGTCGTCGGTGTCGAGCTGCTCGGCAATCAACGCAACCGCATCGGCGGGCAGCGCTTCCATCATGTCCTCGCGGACAAAGTCGTTCAGTTCGGCGACCACTTCGCTCGACATCAGATCGCTGATCGCGATAGCTAGCCGGGTGCGCTCGTCACGGTCGAACAATTCCAGCAGATCGGCGATGTCGGCGGGATGCAGCGGTTCGACCAGATCATAGACCGCGCCGCGATCTTCTGCTTCGAGCGCCGCCTCAACCGAGCGGACATATCGGGGCTTCAGGCGGTTTTCTTCATCGTGCCGCTCGTCATCGATCCGGTCATCCGGGCGACCGCCTTCTTCGGCGCCGTCGTCAATAACGTCCTCTGCATCCGGCGCCTCGGCCAGAGCCACGTCGTCATCCAGAGGGGCCTGCTCGGTCATGCTGCCCGCTCTAGGCAGGGGACAGGCAAAAGCAAGCGGCCATAAACCGCCCGTGCCTGTGGGGGAGGGGGTGGCGGGCATCCCAATGCCACACTATAGCGGCCGCAGAAACGCAATTCAGGAGAACTATAATGGCCGAAACACTGACACTCACGCTCGATTGTGGCGACGGGAAGGGCGGCGATGTCGTGATCAAGCTGCGCCCCGATCTGGCGCCAGGTCATGTCGAGCGTATCACCGAACTGGCCAGCGAAGGGTTTTATGACGGGGTGGTTTTCCACCGCGTGATCCCCGGCTTCATGGCCCAGGGCGGCGACCCGACCGGCACCGGCATGGGCGGCAGCGAAAAGCCCGATCTGAAGGCGGAATTCAACGCAGAACCGCACACCCGCGGCACCTGCTCGATGGCTCGTTCGCAGATGCCGGACAGCGCCAACAGCCAGTTCTTCATCTGCTTCGACGATGCGCATTTCCTCGACGGTCAGTACACCGCCTGGGGTCAGGTAACGGACGGTATGGACCACATCGATGCTCTTCCAAAGGGTGAACCGCCGGCGAACCCGGGCAAGATCGTCAAGGCGGCAGTAAGCTGATGGCTGTGCGGGCGCGTGCCGGCCTTTTGCGTCACGCGCTCGCATTGTCGGCACTGCCGCTGGCGGCGGGCTGCGCGACCGCGTATCCCGACCTGACCCAGTCACGCAGTCCGTGCCGCAGCGAGCCGGGTGGCTGGTGTGAATTTGTCCGCGCCGCCGCAGTCGAGACATACCCTTATGCCATGCTCAGCTCGAATGCGTATGACGACGAAGATGCCTATACCGCGCTGCCTTCTGCTTTCCTCAAGCGCGAGCAGGCGGACAACGACGACAGTGGTCTCGCCTACACGATGTTCGACAGATACGAGGTGAGCGGCGGCACGCCAACGCTGAAAGCGCGCGTTATGGCATTCCGGGGGACCGAAGCGGGCTCGACTTCCGATATCTTCTCGGGCTCTTTGGGTGATGGTCAGCGCGAACGGGCGAGAGTAGTGTACCGGGCCGAGCGCGCCGCGCTGGACGCAGAGGGCTATACCGACATTCCGATCGAAGCCACGGGCCACTCACTGGGCGGGGCTCTTGCAACACAAATCTCGATCGAAAATCCGAAAGTCCGGGCTTTCGTCTTCAACACGTCACCGTTTTTCAGCGGTAGCCCCGAACAGAACGATACGAACCGCATTGCCATCACGGAGCGCGGAGAAGTCCTGCGGCTGCTGCGGCAATACAAAGCTCCGCCTGCATCCGAAACTCTGATCATCAACTGCAATCCGTCCGCCAATGCCGGCGAAAAGCATTCGATCCGCAAGCTGGCCGACTGCCTGACATGGATTGCAGCCTATGAAGACGAGACTGCGTTCAAGGCATTGGAGCCGAACGGAATCGACAAGCCGGAGATTGAATGCGGTGAGGCGGAAAAGCCGCATCCCGGGCCGGACGCCGATGCAGTTTTCTGTCCCCATACTCCGAAGACAGAAACGGAAACCGAAACGAACGGCTAAAGCCCGGCCTTCACCAGCCAATCGTGAAACAGCCGAACCGGTCGCTCTTCCAGTGCCGTAGGCTTGCAAACGAACCAGTAGCTGTAAGGGCTGTCGACTTTGATGTCGTACAGATCCTTCAGGCGGGGGTCTGCAGCACGGCGGCGATGATCGTCATGCATGATGGCGATGCCCAAACCCTGCGCAGCGGCTTCCAGCATCAACTGGCCCGAACCGTAATGGTCGATTGCCGCCGGCTCCAGATCGCGCAGGCCGATTTTCTCCTTCCACGCGGTGAAGCTCTCGGGCAGTTCGTTGTGGATCAGGAAAGTCTGTTTCGACAGCAATGCCTCCGACGGCGTGTCGCCCAGTTCCTGAGCCAGTTCGAGGCTGGTAATCGCATGCACCATGTTTTCGTCCAGCCGAACGGCATGCAGAGAGGTGTCCGGGCGACGGGACAGGATAATCGCGGCATCCAGCGTATCCCCTACGCGGTCTTCCAGATGCGGGCCGGTATCGATATCGATATGGAGCAACCGGTGCAGCCGGCGCAAATCACCCAGCTTCGGGAACAGTCGCTGGCTGCCAAACAGGGGCAGGACCCCAAGACGCAGGCGCAGCAGCGACATATTGTCCGATTGCCCCTCCACCGCGCGGGCCAACGCCTCGAACTGCGGAGCGACTGCCTCGTAAAACGCATGGCCCTCATCCGTCAGCTGCATCGCCTGACGCGCCCGGGTAAACAGCTTTTTGCCGACAAATTCTTCCAGATTGGCAATCCGGCGGCTCAACGCACTCGGGCTGAGGCTCAGCTCCTCTGCCGCCGCGCGCGCAGAGCCCAGGCGGACTGTGCGCATGAAAGCTTCGAGAGCGCGTAGGGGAGGAAGGCGGCGTAGGGCCATCGGATCAACTTAGGGTACTCTGGCTGCTTGTCGAGCAGGTATCCGGCCCGCGAACGAAATTATCGAGCTGGTGATCGGAGAGTTCAATCGTCCGGCTTGTCCGCAACCTGGGGGCTGTGCAGCCGTACCCGCGTAACGTGGGTTTCATCGCCCGCCAATACTTCGATCCGCCAGCCGCTGGGATGTTCCACTACGGTGCCAATCGGCGGTACCTGTTCTGCAAGAACGAAGGTGAGGCCACCCAGCGTATCGACAGATTCTTCCACTTCGGCGAGGCGGGGGTCCAGTTCCTCGGCTACGTCCTCCAGCTCTGCCCGCGCGTCGCAATCCCACATTCCATCGCCGATCGGCACAATCAGCGCAACGGGGGCATCGTCATGCTCGTCCTCGATGTCGCCGACGATTTCCTCGACCAGATCCTCGATAGTAATCAGTCCGTCCGTGCCTGAAAATTCATCTACGACTATCGCCAGATGTGTCCGGCGTGCGCGCATATCGGCCAACACATCCAGCGCGCCGCGCGATTGCGGCACATAAAGCGGCTGGCGCATCAGCACGGTCCAGTCCTCTGGCGGTGGTTTGCTGTCGATGAGGTAGGGGAACACATCCTTGATGTGGATCATCCCGATCACATCATCCAGTTGCCCGCGATATACCGGCAGGCGGGAATGGCCGTTCTCGGAAAACGCCTCGACCAGATCCGCCCACGAGGCATTGGCTTCTACCGCGACGATTTCCCCGCGCGGCACGGCCACGTCATCGGCATCGTGTTCGCTGAAATGCAACAGGTTACGCAGCATCTGCCGCTCTACCCCGGACAGATCGCCATTGGTCGGCTCCGTATCGTCGGACGGCGTGTCGTCCTCGTGCTGGTCGATGGTATCTTCGAGCTGTTCACGCAGCGAGCGCTCGGCCGCGCCAAGCCCCAAAAACTTGCGTATGATGGGCCACGGCCCGCCGGTACTCTCCGCATCTCCTGCGCCAGAGCCTTTGTCGCTATCGGTGTCGGGCATGGCCCTGCAATGCACTCCTAAATGTTGCGGTCCCATATGGGTCGCCAATACCCATTTGTGCAAGCGCGTCGATCTCCATTTTTTCCATAGCCTCGGCCTCGTCGTCGTTGCCGACATGATCATGCCCCGCCAGATGAAGCAGGCCGTGGATGATCAGGTGGGCCGTATGATCGGCCAGAGAGATGCCTTTTTCAGCAGCCTCGCGCGCGCAGGTTTCATGCGCCAGGGCGATATCGCCCAGCATTTCAGGCGGCCCAACGGGGGCAAGCGCCAGCAGGCTATCACGCGCAAGCATGGGAAACGACAGCACATTGGTCGGCTTGTCGCGGCTGCGCCATTCACGGTTCAGCGCGTGGACTTCAGCATCAGTAGTGAACCTGTCTCTTATACACATCTCCGAGCCCACGAGACGGACTCCTATCTCGT
>OJAU01000054.1_pt1 | contig 80721 bp, 76 predicted proteins | sample 1589791 | NCBI WGS metagenome assembly OJAU01 (sample SAMN05416849, study PRJEB24817) | seawater metagenome | isolation source: Sea water | place: Canada:Atlantic | collected 2013-07 | reverse complement strand
CACGGTTCCCACCACCGCCTCTTCACCGTTCAGTGAAGCAGCACCGGTTCGCAGGTCGCCGCCGATCTCCACATCGGCCACATCGCCGATGCGGATGGGCACACCCTCGCGGGTCGCAATGACGGCTTCTTCGATGTCGGCAATGCTGCCCAGCCTCGCATCGACGCGGACGAGCAGGGCTTCATCGGCGCGGTCCACGAAGTTTGCCCCGGCCGCCAGATTGGCTGCCTCAAGCGCGTCGATCAACGAATCGAACGACAGGCCGTAGCCGGTCAAACGCGCAGGATCGGGCTGAACCAGAAACTGCTTTTCGAACCCGCCGATCGAATCCACGCCGGCCACACCATCGATCGAGCGCATCAGCGGCGCGACCACCCAGTCCTGCACGGTGCGAAGATAAGCCGCTTTGGCAACCTCGCTCTCGAGCCGGTCGCCGCGTTCGGTGATGAAGCTGCCATCGGACTGCCAGCCTGTGCGGCCGCCAGTGGTCGCACCCTTGCCACCGGGATGCTCATACTCGATCGTATACATCAGCACTTCGCCAAGGCCGGTGGAGATCGGCCCCATGGTAGGCTCCGCTCCTTCGGGCAATGAAGCACCAATCGGCGCGAGCCGTTCGTTCACCTGTTGCCGGGCGAAGTAGAGGTCGGTGCCCTCCTCGAAAATCGCGGTGACCTGGCTGAAGCCGTTGCGCGAAATCGATCGTGTCATCTCCAGGCCTTCGATCCCGGCAAGTCCGGTTTCGATAGGGAAGGTCACCTGCGTCTCGACCTGCGAAGGTGAGAGCGCAGCAGCGCTGGTGTTGATCTGGACCTGCGTGTTGGTGATGTCGGGAACCGCGTCGATCGGCAGGCGCACCAGATTGAACGCTCCGTAGATCGCCGCGAAGACGGTCAGGACGATGATCGCCCAGCGGAACCGGACGGCGACATCGAGGATGACTCCGATCGGGCCGTGACGGTGGCTACCTTCGTCCGAAGACATGGGAGAAGATGCCGTGGTTTGATCAATGGCCATGTTCTGCGCCCTCCTTTTCGAGCTCGGACTTCAACAGGAAGGCATTGGCAGTCGCGATCCGCTGACCGGGCTCGAGCCCGGAGAGGATCGTGACCATCCCGGCAGATCGGCTGCCGGTCTCGACCTCACGAGCCTGAAATCCGCGTCGTGTCCGCACGAAGACAACATCGCGTCCTTCGAGCACCTGCACCGCATCTTCGGGTACCGCGATACGGCTCTGGTCCAATTCGCCCGAGGGGCGAATACGCGCCTGAAGGAACGAGCCAGGCTGCAGACCGGGAACGGCGCGCGTCAAGGTAAGAACCGCTGTCGCGCTACGGCTCTCGGCATCGAGCGAAGGCGTTACCGACCGGACGCGAGCGCCGATCTCCCTTCCATCGCCGAGGATCAACGCAGCCTCGTCGCCAGGCTGGATGCGTGAAGCATCTTCGGAAGGCAGCGCAACCTCGATCTGCAAGCCGCTGGGATTGACCACGCTGTAAAGCTCCTCCCCGGCGTCGACGAACGAGCCGAGCACGATTGGAGCGGCGGTCACACGGCCTGAAAGCGGACTGGTGACAGCGAGCGAGCGTCCATCGCCGCTCACGCCTGCCGCGGCGACGGCAGCCTGCGACCGGTTCAGTTCGGAACGGGCAACGTCAAGATTGGCACGGGCCGCTTCGAGATCCTGGCGCGCTGTCACATTGGCCTCGAATAGCCGGCGCTCGCGGTCATAGGCCGCTGAAAGCTCGGTTACGCGGGCGCGGGCGGCACTAAGCTGAGAAGCGAGTGCCGCCGCATCGGCGCTTTCGATCCGTGCAACGGTCTCGCCCTGGCGGACATAGTCGCCAAGCGTCTTGCCAACGCTGCGCACAACACCGGAAGCCCGTGCGTCGATGCGTGCGCTGGCGGTCGGGCTTGCCGCAACCGTTGCAGGAAATACGAGTTCGACGGCGGCACCCGTCTGCACGGCTGCGACCTCGATCTCGGCGGTGCGGATCTGCTCTTGCTCGATCAGCACGAGCCCCTCGGGCAGTTCTGTCTCCGCGACCTCTTCGTCCGCGCGGGTGTCGACCTGGCTGTCAGGCCAGAACATCAGCATCAGGGCCGAAACGAGAATGACAATTCCGGCGATGATCGCCAGTCTTTTGCGGTTCATTGAAATATTCCTCATTGTGCTGCCAGCCTGATCAGTTCGGCGGCTGCCTGTCCCCGGTCTTGCTGCGCGGCAATCAGCGCCTCACGAATGCCGTCGCGCGCCTCGGCTGCACTCAGCACTTCGATCAGCGGAAAGCGGCCATTGCGATAGCCGATGCGGACGAGCCGCAGGGCTTCGTCGGCCTGGGGGAGAGATGTCGTTGAAAGGGTCTCGACGCGCGCTTCGGCGGCAAGATATTGTGATCGTGCGCGCGTCACGGCTTGCTCGAAATCGGCCAACGCTACAGCCTCGCGAGCATTGGCGGCGCGCAGTCTTGCCTCGGCAGCAGCGATATTGCCCTGGTTGCGATTGCTAAAAGGCAACGGGATCGACACGCCGACAAGGAAGGCATTGTCATTGCTTTCCTCGAAGCGCCGCACGCCGGCTGAAACGACCGGGTCTGGAATGCGCAAGCTGCGCTCCCGGTCGATCTCTGCGGCTGCCGCCGTGCTCTCCGCGCGCGCCACTCGCAATTGCAGACCGCTCGCTGTCGCCATAACAGCACCAGGCGGTTCGATTTGGGGAAAATCGCTCGGAACAAGCGGCGGTGCCCCCTGGTCGCCCCATAGCGAGGCGAGGGCCGTTCGGGCTGCAAGACTGACGGCTTCCGAGGCCTGAAGCTCGGCTTGCGCTTCCGCCAAGGCCGCTTCGGCCCGCAGCGCACGAAGCGGGGGCTCGCGCCCGACTTCTACGAGTAGCCCGGCAATGCGGGCGAGCTCTTCGTTTCGCTCGACCACATCTCGCGCCAGCTCAACACGCGAGGATGCCGCCGCCGCCGCGACATAGCGCTCACGAACAAGGAAGCCGAGTTCGGCATCCGCCAGGTCAGCCCTGAGGTTCGCAAGTTGCGCCTCTGCTTGAGCCGCATCTACACGGGCCCCGCGCTTGCCTCCGATTTCGATCCGCTGACCGACGGCAAGAGTATATTCGGTAGCGCGCAAGCCCGAGAAGGCGCCGCTTCCTGCAATGTTCTCGACCTCGAAGGAAATATCTGGGTTTGGACGCAAACGCGCCTGACCCACCAGCGAACGCGCCGCGTCGGCGTCCGCGCGAGGACCTACCAGGCGCGGATTTTGTTCAACGGTGGCAGTCTCGGATTGTTCGCTGACATCGGCAAGGCGCAGAGCCTCATCCAGTGTAAGTGTAGTTTGCCCAAATGCGGGCACGGGAATGGCAAAGGTCGCAGCGACCAAAGCCAAATGTCGAAATGACATGGAAAAGCTCCTGACGATAAAGCAGACGCAGGTCGAAACGACCCGCAAACGGCGATCGTCAGGCTATCGGAGGTTCAATCAGGACTTTGAGCGCGCCGGAGAGAAGCAAAGCGTCTTTCAAAGGGGCGAACAGATTGGCGCCGAACGTACGGTCCGCCGTATTTTCTTTCATGGCGCGCGGAAGATCGACACTGCAATTGTGATGTTGAGCCGGAGGATGGTCGGAATCCTGACTCTCTTCGGTGTCGCCAGTATCGGCGAAGTGCTCCATGCCGTGCGCCGCAATATGATCGCCAACGTGCGTCATGGCGCCATTCTCGCCCGCATGAGCGTCAGGCGCAAGCGACAACCCACTGAAGAGCAGTGAGGCCAAAAGCACAAAAAAGAGTGGCAAACGTGACATGAACGGCGCTCTATTGGCTTGAAGAGTGCGTTTTGGCAAGAGTCGATTGGTGAATCGTTCGCGCTTTAACCGCCTTCTTCTGGCCGACAAAGCTGTAGGCAGCGCCAGCCAGATGCTGTTTGAACCATTGCTCATCCATAAACGAGCGAGCCGCAATCCATGGCCGAAAATCCTCATAATCGCGTGAAACGGCGAATGGCTTGGTGAGGAAGATACCGACACTAATTAGCCAATCAGGCCAGTCTTCGGGATGTTTCAGACCCATCAGACCTATCCTGCCGCTGGCCGAAAGCGCGTCGCTCGCCTTTTCGATTACGGTTGCGTATTCAGGTACCATCTCCAGTCCGAACGTGCTGATGACGACATCCGCCCCTTCGGCAAAGATGAACTCGACGACATCGGCTTGAACGAACGCGACATTATTGATCCCTTCTTCGGCAGCGTATTCTCGAGCCCTAGCCAGCATATTCTCCGACAGATCGACGATCGTGATCTTACCTGACGCTCCAACGGCGCGGTACAAGAGAGGAAGGTTGATGCCGGTTCCACCGCATAGGTCGACAACATGGTCGCCTTTTTGCAACTTCAAATTTTCGATTAGCTTTGCGCGCCAGCGCTCAGAACCGACGACACGGAAGAGCATAAGGAGCCAGTCGTAGACCCCTGCGATGCGATCATACAAGCGCTCTGCGGCGTCTTTTGTAAGTACTCCCACGTTAGCGACTCCCGCCGTCTGAGCCGCGTTGCGCGATCTTTGCGGCAAGGTCCGGGAGTATCGGCATCGGTGCAAAGGCGCTGATATCGGCGCGTCCCGTATTTCCCTGAGGGAGACGGCCGGAAATATTGCCGAGCGGGGCGAGAGCGAGACGGATTAGTTGGCCTCCAGCCTCTTTCCGGTCGCGCTGTATGATCGCGAAGCCAAGCATTGCGATGTGCGAGCGGATATCCGGCCACAAATAGGGTTGCGCCAAGATGTGTTCACGCTCCAGCGCCAGCCATGCTGCTTCAGCGTTGCCGGATGCGCGCGCCCGACGAAACGTCGCGCGTTCCTCATCCACGAGTCGAAGCCGGTAGGCCTTATCCCGCTTCATTTGCCACGGCCCTGGCGAGGTGACGGGGCGTTTGTGTCCACTCCAATCGAAGTGGAGTTGGCCGAGGACGTGTCCGGTTCAATATATGCGAGTCGTTTCATGACGCAAGCCTATGCACCTTGTAGTTACTACAAGGTCAAGGCAGTATGTGCCGACTATCGAGATTTGGGGAGAGTATGGTGAAGATTGGCGAGCTCGGACGCGCGACCGGCACGAAAACGGAGACTATCCGATACTACGAGCATGAAGGGCTCCTGGCGCCTCCGCCACGGACCTCATCGGGATATCGTGACTACAGCCCCGATGATGTGGCAAGGTTGCGCTTCATACGGCGCGCTAGGCAGCTCGGTTTTTCAATGGTGCAAGTCCGTCAGTTGCTCGACCTGACGGACGAGCCTTCGCGATCCTGCGAAGCCGTCGACACCATTGCCAGCGCGCAGCTTGCAGAGGTTGAGGCCAAGCTCATCGATCTTAAGGGACTACGCGATGAGCTCTCGCGCATGGTCGAAAGCTGTAAACAAGGCACAGTCGCGGAATGCCGTGTTGTCGATGTATTGACGCTCGGTTTTACCCAGACCGAATAAGATACCACCATGAGTAATTGTCAAAGGACGGGCAAGATGTAAGCCCACAATGCTCAGCCCGAAATGCGGCTCATCGAGTGACCCGCCTCTCAAGACGAGGGTCGATCATTTTACGTCGGAGGTCAGTTTGATAGAAACCACGACATGGATGTGTCTTTCAAAATCTTCTGAGTTGTCTCGCCGAAAAAACGCTCGACGAAATTTTCGCCCGTGCGGATGCCGGCAACGATTAAGTCGGCATCTTCGTGCCTCGCGAGAGTAAACAATTCCGCACAAACATCGTGCGAGGGAAATGGCATATGCTTGTCGCGAGCACGTACGCCATGGTTCTGGAGATATCTGACGACCTTGGACAAGCTCTCGGAAGAAACCTCATCACCAACACCAACTACGGTGATCTCCTCCGCCAAAGCCAGTATTGGGAGCGCCAAATGCAGGGCTCGGCGAGCCTGAGCGGTATCTTTCCAGGCGACCAATATGCGCTGGAATTCTCGCTCGTTTTTTTGTTCCCCCAGGATCAAAACTGGCACTCCCGTGCGAACTGTAAGTTCTCCGGCGTGTGGGAGCACGCATAGCTCAGGTTCTTTTATACTTGAAACTAAGAGATCGCTGGTCAGCAGATGGCCTAGAAGGGCTCTGTCAGGATTGCCGATGCCCGAACACCATTCTGCGGTAACGCTCGCGGACGCAAATACCTCGTCGAAAGCGCTGTGTGCCGCCACCAGTTCCTTCTCGACAGCGCGCTCCTGTTCCGCACCCGATAGCATATTAGGTGTGACCAAATCCGACACCGAAAAGCGGGGCCATGCATATGAAACCACCGAAACCCGCGCGTCGAGCCTACCAGCCAACATGCGCGCCCGGATCAGTAATTTTACCAGACTGCTGTGCGGGGACGCATCAACGGTCAATTCAGGATAAGCCATGGCTCTACTCCGACTTTGTTTCTTTGAACTATAAGCCTCGCCTGGGACTTGGACGGTACACTAATTGCAGCGATGGTAATCTATAAAGCATTCTCATCCTCGAGGCACTCAAGAGCCGAATTGGCTCCGTCCTTCATGACCAGCGGGCACGGGGCTCGGACGTCTTATCGAGTTAAATCGACGGGGAGATATCTAACGGTGTCGCGAGAGCTTCTCGATGATCACACAATCGGACACGCTGCCGCCCCTACAAGACACCGTAATCTGCAGCAGCTCTTCGCGCAGTGCCGTAAGTTCCGCAAGGCGCTCGTCCACACTGTGCAAATGCCGATACGCGATATCTGCGGCTTTCTGGCACTCCCCATCCGGCTCGTTTTTCAGCTCCAACAAGGACCGCGCTTCATCGATGGAGAAGCCCATTTTGCGCGCCTTGCGGATAAACGCCAACCGTTCGATATCCTCGTCCGCATATGTCCGCTGGCCTGCCGCAGTGCGCGCGGCTTCGGGCATAATACCGATCTCTTCGTAAAATCTGATCGTATTGATCTTGGTGCCCGTCGCCTTTGCAAGGCCTCCGATAAGCATATTCTTTCTCCCTCAACGCACAAATCGCGAACCACTCGCAATTTCCGCTTGCTCCTACAGTTACTGTAGGTCCTACTTAGGGTGGTATGACGGAAAACGAAACATCCGATTGTGGCTGCACGGGCGACACCCAAAGAGCCGCTGATGATCCTGCCTACCGCCGCGCCTTATGGATCGTGGTCGCGCTCAATCTGGGTTTTGGCGTTATCGAAGCCTTCGGCGGCTTCCTTGCCGACAGCCAGGCGTTGAAGGCCGACGCGCTCGATTTCATCGGTGATGGATCGATCACCTTGATCGGCATCGTCGCGCTTGCCTGGAGTGGCCGGACACGGGCGCGGGTTGCGCTTGCTCAAGGCCTCTTCTTGGGAGGACTGGGCCTTGGTGTAATTGGTTTCGCAATCTGGCGCTCGCTCGCCGCCGTGGCACCCGAGGCGGGATTGATGGGCGGGATTGCCGTCGCGGCATTGGTCGTCAACATCGCTGCCGCGCTGGTGCTCATGCGATTTCGCGATGGCGATGCCCATGTATCGGCGATCTGGCTCTTCAGCCGCAACGACGCGATTGCGAATGTCGGCGTCATAATTGCCGCGGCGCTCGTCGCATGGACAGGACAAGCCTGGCCCGATCTGATGGTAGCGGCGATCATTGCACTGATCTTCCTGCACTCGGCTTACCTTATTGTCCGTCGGGCAGTCGATGAACTGAACGCGCAGCATGGCGCAGATGCAGGGGTACCTCTTTCGTGACGATATTGCGTGCCCTCATCGCAAGTCTCATCGCATTCTGCGCTATTGCGAGTGCAGCGCCTGTCTTTGCAGGCACGCAGGACGAGGTTCAAACAACCTGGCGCCTGCTCGATTACATCGCAGTGGACTATGCCGAAGCGGTCGGGGACGGCGAAGTCATAAACGCGCTGGAATATGCCGAAATGCTGGAGTTTTCCGCTTCAGTCTCCGAGCGCATGACTGCTCTGCCTGCGGGTCCACGACGTAGCGAACTCGTTTCGCAATCCAGGACTCTGGCCGAAACCATTAGCGCGAAGGTGGAGCCGGCGATCGTTTCGCGCGATGCGCGCAGACTGGCGAGCAAACTGATCGCAGCCTATCCCATACCGCTCGCGCCGGACACGGTTCCCAACCTTGCGCGCGGTGCCGCTCTTTACGCCCAAAACTGCGCCAGCTGTCATGGAATGACCGGTGGCGGTGATGGCCCGGCGGCAGATGGCCTCGATCCTGCACCAATTGCTTTTAACGACGTGGCCCGCGCCCGCGAACGCAGCCTTTTCGCGCTCTACCAAGTCATCGGGCAGGGTCTGGAGGGGACAGCCATGCCCGGTTTTGCGGAACTCTCTGCAAAGGACCGCTGGAGCCTGGCCTATTATACAGGGTCCATCGCGTTTGCAGAAGTGGAGCGCGGAAGAAGGATATGGATTGAAGACGCGTCCATCCGTGCAATCATTCCTGATTTGGCGACCCTGTCTGGCCTTACACCAGCAGCGGCAAACGAAGCCATTGGCGCGGACCGGGCAGAGGCAGTCATTGCATTCCTGCGCGCTCATCCCGAAACTCTGGAAAAAGGGACTGCAGGCTCGTTAACTTTAGCTCGCGATCGCTTGCGCGAAAGCCTCGCCGCTTATGAGATGGGGAATGTGGAGGAGGCGCGCGAACTCGCGCTGTCCGCCTACCTCGACGGTTTCGAGCCGCTGGAGGCGGTTCTAAGCACGCGCGATGCCGGACTTATGGCGTCGATCGAAACCGCCATGGCTGAGCTGAGATCGGCGATTGGCCGGGGAGCGCCGGTGGCAACCGTCGCGCAAAAAGTAAGCGCGCTCGACGATCTGTTCTTCCGAGCCGAAACCGTGCTCGCTCCCGACAATGCCAGCGAGACGGCGGCATTTCTGGGTGCTTTCACGATTTTATTGCGTGAAGGTCTGGAGGCACTGCTGATTGTGATCGCGATGATCGCATTCCTGCGCAAGGCCGAGAAAACGGAGGTCTTGCCGTATGTTCACGGTGGATGGATCGCCGCGCTGGGTGCCGGCGGACTGACCTGGGCGGCCGCGACCTACCTTATCGGGATCAGCGGGGCTGACCGCGAACTGGTCGAAGGGTTTGGATCGCTCTTTGCCGCTCTCGTTTTGCTTTCGGTCGGCATATGGATGCACGGGAAATCGCAAGCGGGCGAATGGCAGCGCTACATCCAGAAGACAATGCAGCGGGCGCTGGGGCGCGGTTCTGCATGGTTCCTGTTCGGCCTCGCCTTTCTTGTGGTCTATCGCGAAGTGTTCGAGACCATCTTGTTCTTCGCAGCGCTTTGGTCGCAAGGGCAGGCCGGAGCGATCTTGTCAGGGGCTGGGGCGGCGATCCTGCTCCTCGCGCTCATCGCCTGGGCCATGCTGCGCTATAGTCGGCGACTACCGATCTCGACCTTCTTCGCTTACAGTTCGATCCTGATCGGCATTCTTGCAGTCGTGCTGGCCGGAAAAGGGATCTCCGGGCTGCAAGAAGCTGGGCTGGTCGGTATCACACCGCTTCCGGCCATGCCTCGCGCCCCGATCCTCGGCCTGTCACCGGCCCTTGAACCTGTGTTGGCGCAGCTGCTCACCGTTGTCTTCATCGGGTTCGCATACTGGCTCAATAAAGCGAAAAGCCTGCGGGCTCAGCGTGTCCAAACCGGAAATGGCTGAAGGAACTTCCATGCGCGGCTCAGGAAGGTGATATGATCAATAGACGCTCCATTCTTGGCGGTATGGCGCTTGGCGCTGGCGGTCTTGCATTGGGCGGTCTCGCAATCCGCTCCCAAGGCGGTGACAGTCAAGCATTTTCCCCCTTCACAGGGGAGGGGGCCTCGCTTGCCATACCACAGCTTTATGCCGGAGAGCGGCGAGACGGCGTACGGACCTTCGATCTTAATCTGCAGGAAGGTGTATCCCGCTTTTTCGAAGGCCTGGAAACGCCCACAATCGGTATCAATCAGCCATTTCTTGGCCCAACGCTTGAAATGCACGATGGCGAGAGTGTGCAAATGAATGTGCGCAGCGCGCTTTCGGAGACCGCGACGGTTCACTGGCATGGATTTCATTTGCCGGCGCGCGCCGATGGCGGGCCGCATCAACCCATCGAGCCAGGGGGCAGCTGGACCGCAGAATTCGACGTTCGCCAGCGTGGTTCAATGTTCTGGTATCATTCGCATGCTCACCGACGTTCGGGACCGCAAGTCTATCAGGGACTGGCCGGGGTGATCTATGTCCGCGACCAGGCGTCCGAAGCGCTCGACCTTCCGAACGATTATGGGGTCGATGATATACCGCTGGTCGTCCAGGACCGTGCTTTCGCCAGCGATGGCAGCTTCATTTACTCTACGCGCATGCGCAACGTCATGATGGGAATGATGGGCGACACGATGCTGGTCAATGGCGTGGTCGAACCCGTTTTCGAGGCCAAGACGGACCGCTTGCGACTACGCTTGGTTAATGGCTCAAATGCGCGGTTTTACCGTTTCGGCTTTGATGATGACCGCAGCTTCCACCAGATCGGAACCGATGGGGGATTGCTCGAGGCGCCCGTGCAAACCGACAACGTCGTTCTCGCTCCCGGCGAACGCGCGCAGGTGATCGTCGATGTCAGCGATGGCAGGCCGGTTTCGCTGCTCGCTGACGGTCTCGAAATTATGGGTATGGGCACCAGAGGCATGGGCGGGAATAGAGGTAGGGACATGATGGGTTCGGACGGCATGCGCGGATCTGGACGGCCTATGGCCGATTGGATGAACGGCGAACGCGAGAGCCGCGGCGGAATGATGGGCGGCGAGATGATGGATGAACGACGCCGTTTTACCGTACTGGACATCCGGCCTGCCGGGCGCCGGAGCCAGGCGATCACGATGCCGCGCAGGCTCGCCACATTGCCTCGAATAGACCCCGCTGCTGCGGTACGCACGCGCCGTTTCGTGCTCGAGATGGGCATGGGTATGCGCATGATGCGCGGCGGCGGATTTACAATCAACGGCAGATCGATGGACATGCAGCGCATCGACGAGTCGGTGAAGGTCGGCACGACCGAAATCTGGCAGGTCGAAAACGCCTCCATGATGGCGCACCCGTTTCACATTCACGATGTGCAGTTCCGTATTATCGACAGGGATGGCCGCGCACCGGCGGCGGCTGAACAGGGGCTCAAGGACACGGTTGTGGTGTATCCTGGCGAGGCCGTAAGGCTACTCTTGCGGTTCGAAGATTATACCAATCCCGATTTGCCTTACATGTACCACTGCCACATCCTAGAACATGAAGACGCTGGGATGATGGGGCAATTCGTTGTCACCTCCTAAGCAGAGGCGAGGGCTCGAAACCAATTCGGGACAAACGTCTGGACATACAATTACAAGAGAAAGATTCAGTTCATGAAAGCAACCGATCTCATGGTCGCCGCCCTCGAAGCCGAAGGCGTAGAATATGTCTTCGCCGTGCCGGGCGAAGAGAATCTGGATCTTCTTGAATCGCTCCGCACTTCGTCGATCAAGCTGGTGGTCACGCGTCACGAACAAGGCGCGGGCTTCATGGCGGCCACTTATGGACGTCTGACCGGCAAAGCCGGGGTGTGTCTGGCAACCTTGGGGCCGGGCGCGACCAATCTCACGACACCAGCGGCCTATGCCGCTCTCGGGGCCTTTCCTCTTGTCATCATTACCGGACAAAAACCCATCAAGGTCTCGAAGCAGGCACAATTCCAGATCGTCGATGTCGTTTCGCTATTCACCCCCTTGTGCAAGATGGCCAAGCAGATCGTCAATGGCGAACGGATCCCGTCGCTGGTTCGCGAAGGCTTCAGGAGAGCGCAAGAAGAGCGGCCTGGCGCGGTTTTGCTGGAATTGCCGGAAGATATTGCGGATGAAGAAACGTCCGAACCTGTCGTTGCGCCCCATCCGCGCCAATATGCCGTGGCCGGAGATACAGCGCTCGATGAAGCGGCTGAGCGCATTCTGTCCGCAGAACGCCCGCTGCTGCTGATCGGTGCCGGCGCCAACAGGCGCAGCGCTTGCAAGGCGCTGCGCAAGTTCGTCGGCGAGACACAGTTTCCTTTCTTCAATACGCAGATGGGCAAAGGCGTGCTCGACGAAGCAAACCCGCTGTATCTTGGAACCGCGGCGCTGTCGTCGGACGATTATGTTCATTGCGCCATCGACCGCGCGGACCTTATCGTCAATATCGGCCATGACGTGGTCGAAAAACCGCCCTTCTTCATGGAGCCCGGCGGACGCACCGTCATTCATATCAATTACAAGGCGGCCGAGGTCGACCAGGTCTACTTCCCGCAGCTTGAAGTCATCGGCGATATCGCCGGTTCAGTGGAAAGATTGGGAACCCGGCTTCGTGGCAAACAGCCGAGTGACCCGGCAGCCTATGCCAATGTCCATGAGGACATCGCTGAACATATCCGCCGCGGCAGCGACGATCGCCGATTTCCGATGGTGCCCCAGCGTATCGTCGCCGACGTGCGGAAGGTGATGGAACGGAACGACATCGTCGCACTCGATAACGGCATCTACAAAATCTGGTTCGCTCGTAATTACATAGCTCACGAACCCAATACCGTGTTGCTCGACAATGCGCTCGCGACGATGGGGGCGGGCTTGCCCTCGGCGATGATGGCAGCGATGTTGTCGCCGGATCGCCGGGTACTCGCCGTCTGCGGCGACGGCGGTTTTATGATGAACTCGCAGGAGGTGGAAACTGCGGTCAGGCTGGGCCTCAACTTGGTGGTGCTCATTCTCAACGACTCCGCTTACGGCATGATCCGGTGGAAGCAGGAACAGCTTGGCTTCCCCGATTACGGACTGAGTTTCGCCAACCCGGACTTCGTCACCTACGCCAAAAGTTATGGCGCAACCGGCCACCGCGTCGCCAGCAGCGAGGCACTGATTCCTACTTTGAACGAGGCCTTTGAAAGCGGCGGCGTCCATCTCGTGGATCTACCGGTCGACTATTCGGAAAACCGAAAGGTGCTCATCGATGAACTTGGTGCGATGAAATGCCCACAGTGAGCTGGCAGGTTCTCAATCCCTTCGACCAGGAACCCATCGGCAGTGTGGAGCTGGTTGGTTGGCTGCAGGTCGATCGCTGGCTGGATGAAGCGAGCGCGCTGCATGCAAATCGCAAGGCGCTGCTTCCCATCCACGAACGGATTGCCATCCTGCAGCGCGCCAGCGCGCTGATGCGCGAACGCGACGAGGCGCTAGCACTGCAAATCGCGCGCGAGGGCGGGAAACCCATCGTCGATGCGCGTGTGGAAACGATCCGGGCAATTCAAAGCGTCGAGTTGTGCGCGCACGAACTTTTCGCCAGCGGAGGCCGTGAAATCCCCATGGACCTGACCCAGGCGGGCGAAGGACGAAAAGCCTACACATTCCGCGAGCCAATTGGACCGGTCGTAGCGATTTCGGCTTTCAACCATCCGCTTAATCTGATCGCGCATCAGGTCGGTCCGGCAGTGGCGACGGGCTGCCCCGTCCTGGTGAAACCGGCCAAGGACACACCGCTTTCCTGCCAGAGTTTTGTTGATATCCTGTACGAGGCCGGTCTGGATGAACACTGGTGCCGTTTCGCGCCGTGTACGGACGATGTTGCCGAGCGGATGGTCACCGATCCGCGCACGGCGTTCTTCTCATTCATTGGATCGGCCAGGGTGGGATGGATGCTGCGCTCCAAGCTCGCGCCGGGGACACGCCTAGCCCTCGAACATGGGGGTGCAGCACCGGTTATTATCGACGAGCAGGTTCCGCACGATGTCGTGATCCCGGCGCTTCTGAAAGGCGGTTTCTATCATTCAGGCCAAGTTTGCGTATCGGTCCAGCGCGTGTTCGTGCCGCAAAACGAATTGGCGGATTTCGCGGCCAAACTCGGGGCGGGCGCGGAAAAGCTGGTGGTCGGCGATCCGGTTCGCGATGACACCCAATGCGGCCCTCTCATTCGGCCCGCAGAAGTCGATCGCATCGAGACCTGGGTCGATGCGGCCGTCCAGGGTGGTGCCAGCGTTGTCGCGGGAGGGATGCGCATCGGTCCCACCCTGTATCGCCCAACGGTCCTTGTGAACCCAGCCCGCGATGCCAAGGTCTCTCAGGAGGAGGTTTTTGGACCCCTTATCTGTGTCTACGGATACGATTCCATCGACACCGCTATCGAGCAGGCGAACGCGTTGCCTTACGCCTTTCAGGCGGCCGTCTTTACCGAGCGGGTGCATATAGCAGATTATTGCGTCGATGCGCTGGCCGCCTCTGCCGTAATGGTCAACGATCATACCGCTTTTCGTGTCGACTGGATGCCGTTTGCCGGTCGCCGGCAGTCGGGTCTCGGAACTGGCGGCATCGGCTATACGATGGCGGATATGAGCACGGAGAAGATGGTGGTCATAAACACTCCGTCGGGTTCTTTCGCTCCCGAGGTAAGGGGCTGATCGGTGGTTTGTAGCATTGCACGAGCATGCGACCATTGCCGCTTCGCGATACCAGCTTTTCATGAGTGGTTGGAGCTTGCTGTCCTCGCGCGGCAGCGCAGCGGCTACATAAGAGTCCCACGCCCAATACTCTTGAAAAGAAGGAGAACAAAATGACGCCGGCATCCGCGAAAAAAGCCGCACTCGCCATCATCCCGGCGACATTCGTGCTCGACCAGCTATCCAAGGCGGCAACACACGGTTTGGTTGGACCGGGCAATGTCATGGCAGTATTTCCGGGCTTCAATCTCGTCGCCTTTATGAACAGCGGTGTTGCGTTCGGTCTGGCTGGTGACGCGGCGCCCGTGATCCTTATTGCGATTGGAATAATACTTTCCGGATTGCTCGGAGCTTGGCTGTTCCGAACGCAATCTACCGCGCATTCGGTCGGCCTCGGGCTCGCCATCGGCGGAGCATTGAGCAACGTTGCGGATAGGCTGATGTTTGGCGCGGTGAGGGACTATATCGACTTAAACTGGGGCACGCTTCATTGGCCCGCATTCAATCTGGCCGATGTCGCAATTGTGATCGGACTATCCCTATTGGTCTTGGTGGGCGAGAAACAGTCAGAAACCGGTGAAGCCAAACATATTTGACTTCGCCAAATCAGAAAGCCGACGGGGATTGTCCCAACAATTACGAGAGCAGGTCAGGCGAGGTTCCTTGCGCCCCCAAGAGGAGTAATTGCAGATACGTTTCTCGCGACAATCTTTCCGTCGCGGATAAGCGGCGCTTCATCGTGAGACTCTCTGAAGCGCCAGTAAATGTAGTACCCATTTAAATAAGGAACCGAAAGATGCATCAAGAGGAGATTTTATAAATCCTAGAGATGAATGCTAGTATAGTCTAGATTCAAAAATCCACCGAAACCGACGCCTTCACTGTCCGCGGGCGACCTTGTAAAAGTGCGGCCGAGAAGCTGTCAAACGCTGATGCCCAATAGCGGTCATTCGCGACATTATCGATTGTCGCACGTAGCGTGACCGGCGTATTGCCCGCCGCAAAAACATATCGCGCACCAACATCGAAGCGAGTCCAGTCATCGATCTCCAGCGTGTTTGCCGCATCCACCCATTGATCGGATGTGTGTACGGCTCTGCCTGTCAGCGTCATGCCGGGAACGAAAGGAAGATCCCATTCGATGTCCGCATTCGCCGTGAAATCGGCAACGCCGGGAACTGCATTGCCGCCATCGAGCTCGGCATCGGTAATCGCCGCACCGGCGATGAGGCGCAGGTTCGGCGCGATCTCGCCATTGACGGTCAGTTCCAGCCCCTGGTGGCGTTGATCGCCAAGGTAGCCGAAGCTGCCGTCGGGCAGAATACCTTCGCCTGGACGCTCAATGTGATAGGCCGCAAGACTTGCGAACAGGGTGCCGAAGCGAACCTTGCCCCCCAGCTCATATTGGACCGACCGACGCGGAGCCAGTGTCTCACCCGGATTGGTAACGATCAACGGGTCCAGCGGAGCGCTAGGCCCCTGTTGCAGCGCCTCGATCCGGTTGGCGAAAAACGACAGGCCGGGCGCAGGCTTGACCACGAGACCCACTACCGGCGTTATTGCATCCTCCTGATAGATCGAGTCCAGATCACCGCCATTGTAGTAGTTGAAGTTCTGCTGGCGGATCGCCTGCAAACGAAGACCGCCGGTCAGCAGAATGCGATCATCCCAGAAACCCACGGTGTCGGACACAAACGCGCTTAGCAAGCGCGTGTCGGTGATCGGAAACGGATCGTCCAGATCGCCGCCGACGAAGCCGGTGCCCGGCACGGCGACTTGGGGTGTGTCGTAAAGATTGGTGCCAAACCCGCCGAAACCGCCTAGGAAATCGAAGGCATTGCGGTTGGTCTGCCAGCTGGCGTTGCCGCCAAAGTTGATCTCGTGGGTAACTGTCGATCCGAGCGCGATGCGCATCCCTGCTTCGACCGCCTCATTATTGTCGGTGCGAGGGACTAGAAGAGCGCTGCCAGTTGCATCACCTGTGACCGCATCGTTCACGGTGATGCCGCTATAGATGCCGTCTTCCCGGCCATCGCGAGCACCGGCGCGCGCATACAGCAAGGCATTGTCGGCAACATCATATTCGAGCGAAAGCGTACCGAAGACATCGCGCAAATCGCTGAAGGTGAAATCCTGCGCATAGTTCGCGTCGGCGTCGGGCACGGTCGGTATCGCTTCGCTGGCGATTGTGACCTTGGGCCGCAGGCTGTCCACGCGGATTTCCTGATACGCCAAATCCAAGGCGGCACGAAAAGGCCCGCTATCAAAATCCAGCGCCGCACCGAGCACGAGCGCCTTGCGATCTTCCCGGTCGATTGCAACTTCTCCGCTGCGATAGGCACCATTCACCCGCAGTCCCCACTCGCCGCCTTCGCCCATGCGGCGCGCAACATCGAAACTGCCGCCGAAATGCGTATCGCTGCTGTAGCCCGCCGTGACCCGGTTGAGCGGGTCGTTTCCAGCGCGCTTCAATTGCAGATTGACGCTGCCACCAAGCCCCGATCCGCCGGGCGCTGCGCCGTTGAGAAACGCGCTCGCGCCGTTCAGCACCTGCACGCTATCAAAAAGCTCCGGCGCGACGAGCTGGCGCGGGGCGACGCCGTATAGTCCGTTCAGGCCGACATCGTCCCCGAACAGCGGAAAGCCGCGCACCACGAACTGCTCCGCCGCATTACCAAAGCCGAAAGTGGTGCGGATCGTGGGATCGTTCTCCAGAACATCGCCCAAGGTCTGCGGCTGCTGGTTGAGTATGAGGGTTTCATCGTAACTTCGGATTGTAAACGGAAGGTCTTCCGCCGGTTTGTCGCCAAGCGCACCTGCATCACCACTGTTGAGCACGACGGAAGCGTTATCGGCCTGAGCGGTCACGACGATAATGTTCTCCTCACCGTCCTGCTGCGCATAGGCAGGACATGCCAGTGCAGTACTGATGGCGATGGTGGAAAGGGCGGAGAGGCGATACATCATCGATTGTCTTTCGTTTCAGGTTTTTGTGAGAGTTTTGGTGATTGTCGCCGCTTGAAGGCGATGAGGATTGCGATTGGAGCGCCTGACACGAACACCCATGCGAAGCCGTCGCGCCAACCGTCGCCGGTCAGGCCGATAACAAGACCAACAACCGTCAATGAGGCGATAACAGCTGGCCATGCGAAGATCGCCGAAGACCGACGGCGGCGAACAGGTCGAGTTGTCATTTCAAATTCGCCGCATGTGGATGCGCTTGCAGGATTTCCGAGACGCGGCGATCGACATGGCCAGAACCGCGCCGCAGCCAGAGCATAACGCCGGTCCACAGCACCCAGATCGTCACGAGGGTAAGAAGCGCCCAAAGCAGCTTGAGCGGAAGGCCCCCATAATCGCCAAAGTGCAGCGGTTTGGACAACATGAGTGCTTGGTTGATGATCGGCATGGATGCCGCATCGGTCAGTTCACCGGTCTCGGCATCGACGAGGGCCGGGGTCAGAACATGGCTGGTGAGCGGCCGATCGCCCTGAAAGAAGATCGCGTAGTGATGACCGCTGCTCCATGCTCCGCCGGGAAAACCGATGAATTGCGGCGAAAGACCGGGTAATGCTGTCTGGGCAGCGGCCATGGCAGCATCGATTGATCCGTAATCACTTGGGACAAGAGGCGCAGACCCCTCGTAGGCGGCAGTCATCTCCGCCAGCTCGCCTTCGCGCCACGCATCGGTCAGCGGATCGGCAAAGGCGTTGATCGCGCCGGTGAGGCCAATCACCAGTGCCCATCCAAGAGTCACGATGCCGAGGAAATTATGCTGGTCGAGACGGCCCAGGCGCTTGGTTCGACCCGTCCGCAAGGTAGCGAAAGGCAGACGCCGCATGAATGGCGCGTAGAGCACGGTGCCGGAAACAAGCGACAGGACGAATGCGAGGCCCATCACGCCGAGAAACAGCATCCCGGGGAAGCCAAGCATCAGATCGGTATGGAGCGACAGGACGATGTCCATGACGCCGCCCGAAGGTGCAGGGCCAAGGGTTTGTCCGCTCGTTCTGTCGAAAAACAGCAAGGTCATATCCTCTCCTGCTGCATCGGGAGAAGGGCCTGTCGTCACAGTAAGCAGCGGGCTGTCCTGACTGAAAGCCATAAACAGCGGAACCTCACCGGGACGGTCGGCAAGCGCTGTAGCCAGCACCTCATCAAGCGGCAGACCCGCCTGTGCGGAAGGTGCGCCCGCCAAAGTACTTTCGTAGTCCTCACCGAAGGCCGCGTCGATCTCGTCGTGGAAGATGAGCGGGAGGCCCGTGACGCACAGCATCAGGAGGAACAGCGTCGATGCGATGCTGCTCCACTTGTGAGTAAGATACCAAATTCTGATCGAGTCGCGGGTCACTGCCACGCCAATATGGCGGCAGTGGGACAACGTCAATGCGAATGATTATCAATAGCAGAGTACTGAATGGGAGGATGTACGTAAAGGCACAGATCGCGTCGCTCTGTGCTCCTCGTCCCGAAGGAAGTCTTGCGATCCATCCGGATAATGCGGCAAACCGAGACTGCTAAATATGCTTGATCTCGCGGAACCTCTGGTGTCTCACGGTCCAAAGTCGGCACAAATGCGAGCCAAGGGAACGAACTCCGCGACGAAGATGCACGAAATCAATTGCTCTTGGTGCTTTCTTTTACGCGCGGGTGCTTGTCGGACCCGCCTTTTCCGACTTGATTCATAGCTCCCAAGGCAGCTCTCTGACGACGCTCATCCTCACTTTACATAATAGAACAATATGGTAACAGCGACCATGCTAGAAGGGTAGGGTTGGAGCTTATTATGAAATTTCGGAAACGTCGTGAACCGACCTATAGAGCCGATCCATTTCCGCGTCGAAGCGTGCCCACAATGCTTCACCTTCTTCACCCAGAAGCGTCGCAGCAGCCCGAAAACCGTTCTCTTCGTGGATGGCGGCAAGCTCATCATCCCAGCAGAACTGCGACTCGGCTTGCAAGCGTACCAACACAGCCTCTAGCCGCTGACGCACTCGCGCTAAGACATCAGACGATACCGCCTCACGGGCCTTCGGTGTATTCTGGAACATATCGACTTGGGTATACGCCATCAATTGGCTCTACGCTGCGACGCTGCGATGTGCAATAAACGCGCCATGACTACGATCAATTATGCCCAGTAACTGGCGCCAGGACCGACTTCCCGAAATCGTCGCCTTAATGGCTTCGCGCCCGCGTCACGAGGCGCTGCGCGGTCTTGTCACAGAATTGCTTCGAGATGGGTTCGACGCGCGTTTCAGCGAACTTGAGCATGAACGCTACCTCATTGACAATCGCGGAAGGGTCGATGTCGCATGGGGTGCGACTGTTATCGAACTCAAATCAGATTTGAGAAACGAAGAGCGCGATGTCGAAGCCAGAATGCCTGATTATCTTCGCGACGCAGCAGCTCGTAGCGGCTCAGAGCGTTCGCCAGTCGGACTGGCAACCGACGGAGCCACAGTCCTCGCATACACATTCAATGCTGATGAGCTTGTCGCTATAGGCAGATATCAGGTTGATGCGGCAAAACCCGATGAATTGCTCGCTTGGCTGGAGCCGCTGATTGCGCCTCAGCCCGACGTTCAACCAACGCCCATCGCAATAACACTTGCATTCGGTCGGCATAGCCTCGCATTCGGTAATGCTCGTAACAGGCTTGCCACTATGTGGGGCACGGTCTCCAATCACCCTGAAGTGCGCCTTAAACGCGAACTTTGGGACGGCCTCCTGCGACAAGTGTATGGCGATGACGTCGGCAGCGACGGGCTGTTCCTCCAGCACACTTATCTTACAATTCTCGTGAAAGCGATTGCGGCACGTGTCCTGGACTTGCCTGTCGACGACGCGCCAGCGGTGCTCTCCGGTCAGCTGCTCGCCGATGAAGGAATTGTCGGCGCGGTGGAGGCCGACTTCTTTGACTGGCTTTTACTAGCGGAAGGTGGCGCCGAGCTGGTTCGGGCACTCGCCAACGAGACCGTCCGCTTTCGTTTGCGCGACGTTGAAATCGACGTGCTCAAGAGCCTTTATGAAAGCCTTATAGATCCAGATGAGCGTCACGATCTCGGCGAGTACTACACACCTGACTGGCTCGCGGCGCGCATTGTCGCCGCCGCCGTCGATAATCCGCTCGACCAACGCGTCCTCGACCCCTCCTGCGGCTCGGGCACGTTTCTCTTTCACGCTTTGCGCCATCTCACTGCCGCTGGCATGGCAGCAGGGACTGCGCCGCGCGACATTGTCGCTATCGCTGGGAACAATGTGTTTGGGCTCGACGTCCACCCTGTCGCCGTCACGCTTGCGCGGGTTACCTGGCTTCTCGCGCTTGGCGAACTGCTCGAACACCGTCCGGCCACGCTTAGCGTACCCGTGTTCATGGGCGATGCAATGCAATGGAATCTACGGCCACTCGGGCGCTCGGCCGAGGTGCTAGTAGAAGTTCCGGACGGTCCCCCGCTACGCATTCCCGCTGGTGTAGCTAGCGAGCAGCAGTTGTTTGAAGCGGCGCTCGACGAGCTTAACCGCGGCTTGCAAACGCTCGCCGAGCCCGACCAAATTGAGCAAGCTATCGTCCGCGCCGGTGCGGATAGCGCTGACGCCGCACTTCTGGGTGAAACTTTCGCCCAACTAAAGGATCTCTACACCAGCGGGCGCAATGGCATCTGGACCTTCGTGCTCCGCAATCTGCTGCGACCCGTTTGGCTGTCCCATCCAGCGAACAGGGCAGACGTACTAGTCGGCAATCCGCCATGGATCGTTTACCGCCATTTGAGCGCATCAATGAAAGACCGCCTTCGTGAGGCGCTTACCGATTACAACCTCTGGGTCGGTGGGAACCTGGCCACGCATCAGGACATGTGCGCTCTCTTCTGGGCGCGCGGTGCCGATCGTTACCTCACCGAAGGCGGCCGGATCGCGATGGTCCTTCCCTACTCCCTTACCAATGCGCCAGTTTTCGCGGCTATTCGCGATGGCAGCCTTGAAGGTGTGAAAATTGCGGTCTCCGGAGGCTGGGGCCTAGAACGCGTTTGGCCAATCTTCGGCGCGCAATCAGGGTCGAGCACGACTAGCACCTGCGTGCTTTTCGGGACACGCGACAGCGATGCAACTTTGCCGGTAGAAATCGACCGCTGGGTAGGAATTTTGCCTCGCCGCGATGCGAGCAATGAAGAAGCGGAAGCTGCGCTAACGCATTCGCGGACGCGATGGCCACGCGCGCGCACCCTTGTTGCCGCGTCACCTTATAGACAGCGGTTTCGTCAAGGCGCAGTGTTCAATCCGCGGCGCTTTTTTTTAGTTGAACCGGTGGCTGGCAGCAGAATAGGGGCGCGCCGTGATGCGCCACGGGTCCGTGGTGTCGCAGGAAACCTCGACAATAAGCCCTGGACAGAAGTCGACCCTCCCGAGGGTCCCATAGAAAGCCCATTCGTTCGCGGAGTTGCCGTAGGAAGCTCGATTGCGCCCTATCGGCTGCTAGACATTCCGCGCGGTATCGTGCCATTCGAAGATGGTGCCGTGATGAGCTCCCAGATGGCAGAGGAAAGAGGCCATCGCGGCCTGGCATCCTGGCTAAGCGACGCTGAAGAAAAATGGAATGAAAACAGCAACAAGAGAGCGGACGGGACACCAAACGCAACGCTATCGGAATCGATCGACCACCTAAGCAAGTTGTCGAAACAATTCCCGGTTTCGTCAATCCGCATCCTCTATCCAGCGTCGGGCACGCGTCTCTGTGCGTGTTGGATCGAAGACGAAAATGTTCTCATCGATAAGAACGCCTATTGGTGTGCTGCAAGCTCGGTCGACGAAGCGGCTTATGTCTCGGCAATTATTAACAGCCAGACCGTTCTTGACCGCGTCAAGGATCTACAGCCGGTCGGCCAGCGCGATCCCCGGCATTTTGACAACCTTGTCTGGACCTTGCCCATTCCGGAGTATGATGCCGAAGATCAGCTGCATCTCGATCTTGCTGAAGCTGCCCATTATGCTGCCGGCATCGCAGCGCGCATCGATTTGCCAAGCGATGTTTACTTCACGACACAGCGCCAGATGATCCGGACGGCTCTCGAGGCGGACGGCGTTGCGACTGTTGTAGAAAGGCTCGTTGATGCCTTGCTCCCTGGATGAATATCTACAATGACGCGGCGCAAATCGGACCGCAGCGCAACAGAGATTATCTCGCATGAGGCTGCCGGTCGAATTCCGGTGCGCCGTAAGGCAGCAGGCAGGATCGATCCCGAGACACGCGCAGAGCTGCGAATTGCCGACGCGCTATCGGTCGGCGCACATCCAGATATTCCGCCGGTTAGCAGAATCGGGTTTGATGCTGCGCTCGATGCGCTGGCCCTGAACAGCAAACTTGCCATTGCCAGCGACATCAATTGCTACGTTGATTGGTGCCTCGCTGAAAAGCGAACGGCCTTCCCCGCTGAGGCTGAGACCATCGTCCGCTACATTGAGGAGCGCGATCGCCAGAAAGCGAAACCGTCGACGATCGCACGGCGCATAGGGAGCATCGCCACCGCCCATTCCATGCTCGAGCTCGACACCGATGCGGTTCACTCACGCATGGTCAAGAACCGGCTAAAGGCGATTAGGAAAAAGCGCGGTGCAAAGGTGCGCCAGGCCCAAGCCATCAGGTTCGGAGATGCCCTCTCAGCTGATAGCTCCCCTGTAACCATTGGGGCTTTGCTCGAGCTTTGCAGCGAGACGCTTACGGGCCTTCGTGATGCGGCCATGCTCTCTGCAGGCTACAATGCCGGTCTCCGGGTTAGCGAGCTATGTGCGATCCAGGTTGAAGATATAGAAAGCGCGGAAGAAGGAACGGGCAGCCTGTTCATCCCCGGATCCAAAACCGACCAAGAGCGAAATGGGGCCTACGCCTGGCTTTCTGCAGATACGATGCGGCGGATTAGACGCTGGCTTGATGCAGCATCGATCGCGGAAGGGACGGTATTTCGCAGGGTTCATGTGACGCGGAAGAAGGGGAAGGCAGCGGAGGGAGGACATGACGCTGGATCAACTCCGATCCAGCAGGGAATGGCGGTGTATACAGCCGGGACAGAGCCACTCACCAGGCAAGGTGTGAATGGGATCTACAGGCGGATCATAAAGGAAGCGTGGGCAGCTGGGCTGGTTGACGTGCCAGGCGGTGACATTGCCGCATACATTCGAACAATTTCAACACATTCTCTCAGGGTCGGACTCACTCAGGATCTGATTGCCGAAGGCCAGGACGGGGTGGCAATCGCTCAGGCGCTACGTTGGAGTTCACCTTCAACAGCGCAGAGATACGGCGCGCAGCTACGGGTGAGATCAGGCGCCGTTGCGAACACATTCAAGGGAGTTTGGAAATAATGCGTTTGCGTGAACGTGCCACACTTCGGGATCTGTCCGCTGGTTCCAATCGGATTCGACCGTTGGTCCGCGTGCGACTGGCTCACCCATTTTTATATCTCAGCGAGTCCCTGTCAGCCGCGCTCGAAAGCGGACTTTCTGCTTCCGACCCAGTTGCGTTTGTTAATGCAAACTGATTCTAATGCCCGCTTTGCGCCCCAAAAGAGGTCGTAGTCGCTAATCCCGCAGCATGCCAAAAGCGGTCAATCGCAATTGTTGCTTTAAGACTTGCGGTAAGTGGGTAGCCAGCACCAAATAAGCGACGCAATGGAAAACCCCTACGAAACCGCCAAAGCGTTCGCATTTGAATTCGGACGAACGGAATATGCGCTAAAGCGCTCGGGCTATCTTCGAAAGAATAAGGACCTCGCCGAGGCGGACTGGGATTCGTTTGCCGGCGATCTCGGCGCGGATTTTTTCACTTATATAATCGAGATGGGGATCGCCAAGACACTCATTGGCGATCCACCGCGTCGACTAATGGCAGACATGACTTGGTCACCGGAGAAAACCACGGCGCTCACCAGCGGGCACGAGTTGATAGTCCAAGGCGTATGTCGCGTGCGGAACAGCTTTCTTCACGGAGAAAAATTCACAGGCGGACCGGAGGGGCAGTGGGATCGCGATCTTACGCTAGTCAAAGAGGCGCACGCCGTGCTGACGGAAGCGATGGCCTTCGGGCACATCACGCACGATTGAGCAAAGGGTTTAGGCGAATGCGCTTCACAAAATCCGAAGGGCTGACCGAGTCCGAAGCGCTTCTGGCCTCGCTTTGCGAGCAATCGTTCTTTGCGCTGTGGACATACCCAAACCTGTTCAAGAAGACCGCGAAGGAAATGATCGACCTAATGGTCGTCTTTCGCAACGACGTCCTCCTCTTTTCGGACAAGAGCTGCACTTTTCCGGAAACGGACAATCCCGACCTGGACTGGAAGCGCTGGTATTCGCGTGCCATCGCAAAATCTGCGCATCAGGTGCAACAGGCCGAACGTTGGCTTCGAAGTCAGCCGACCCGCATATTTCTCGACGCCAAGGCAACTGAACCGTTGCCGATCGACCTGCCGCCTCCTGACGCTCTCAAAACTCACCGTATTTGCGTCGCGACAGGTGCAGCGGGACATTGCCGCCGCGTAACCGGTCAGCCGATGCTCGGATTGGATTTTACCGCAACAGGAGACGAGGCGCCGCTGCGCATCGGAACCGTGCCCGAAGCACGCGGCTTCCTCCACGTCTTCGATACTGATTCACTCGCTTTGGTGATACAAGAACTCGATACTATCAGCGACTTCGTGGAATATCTCAACGCGAAAGCCGATCTCGTCGCCGAGGGCAAATTCAAGGGAGCACCGACGGAAGCGGACTTGCTTGCCTATTATCTCCATCACGGCCGCACATTCCCCAACATCCAGCAGGATTTCGTGCTTCAGCCAAATCTCTGGCGGCAGGTGGAAGCGCAGCAGCCGTTTCGGGAGGGCCGAGAACTCAACCGCCGCCATCGCCTGTGGGACCGACTGATCGATCGCGTGACCCGGCTCTATCTCGCCGAGGAACTCCAGTTTGGCAACGAAACGACGATGTCAGATCACGAGCGCCTCGTTCGGATCATGGCAAGTGAGAGACGGTTCTACAGACGCATTCTTTCACAGGCGATCGAGGATCGCGCCGAGCGAGCGAGCGGTGGCTGGATCGGGTCTATTCTTCCATCACAGGATCCGAATACCCTCTATGTTTTGCTGATGGGGCCTGGCGCGCGCCGCGACCAATATGAGGAGTACCGAACGCAGCGGTCGCAGGAACTGGTTCTTCGTTGCTACGCTGCGAAGGCTGCTCGCCCGCAAGCACGCTATATTGTCGGCATCGGCCTCGATGCCCCCGGCGGCGATGGATCGTCGGAAGATCTGGTTTATCTCGACACCGTTGATTGGACAGCGGAAGAGGCTCAAAAAGCCGAGGATATTCGCCGTGACTTTGGCTATTTCGTCGAGGGCAAGATGCAGGAGCAATTGTTGGACGTCGAGGAGTATCCGGGTTCGTCTTGATGACAGGGTAATGCACCGATCCGGTTGCTGGTAGCATGGACGTACGCGCGAACCTGTTCTAATCCTTTTCCCATGGCGAGCGCTTCTGCCCCGACCAATTCCGACGATGATTCTCACGGCATCCTGCCGTCCCAGTTCCTACGGGAGAGGCGGCCGGAAATCTATTCCGACACCTCTGGTAGAACGGACTATGAGCTCGACAGAGCGGTCTTCGACCATCACCTTGAGACGCTGACCCGGCGTAACCAGACTAATGATTTCGAAATTTTTTGCCGAAAACTTTGCGAACGCGCGATCTGTCCCAACCTTAGAGCGCAAACCGGGCCAGATGGCGGAGGCGACAGCAAGGCTGATGGCGAGAGCTTTCCCGTCGCCGACGAACTCAGCGATATCTTCTTCGAGGGCGAAGCCAATTCGGGCCGCGAACGATGGGGCTTTGCATTCAGCGCGAAGAGGGAATGGAAGCGAAAGATTCGCGAGGATGTCGACGGTCTCATAAAGACCGGTCGCAGCTATGACCGCGTCATTTGCGTGACGAGCCAGTATATCAAATCGAAGGAGCGCGCGGCGCTCGAAGACGAGCTTTCACAAAGTGCCGGCGTTCCGATCACCATCCACGACCGCACGTGGGTCATCGACCAGGTTCTCGACCATGGACGCAAGGACCTTGCCTACAACTATCTCGGAGTCGGCAAGGAAATCACCGACGATAGCAAGCTTGGCCCGACCGACTATTCCCGCCTGCAGCAACTTGAAGAAATCGAACGGGATCTGGCTCCTGCGGCTTCCGGGTCTGGGATCGGCCGCGATCATGTTCTTGACGCCCTCGTCGCGGCAAAGCTGTCGCGTGGGATGGAAAAGCCCAGGGGCGAGACTGACGGGCGGTTCGATCGCGCAATTCGTCTCGCGGACAAGCATGGCAATCTTCATCAGAGGGCAGAAGTCCGGTACGAGCGCATCTGGACGGCGGTCTGGTGGTACGACGATTTCGCCTTTCTCGACGATGAGTTTGACGCATTCGAAACGCTCGCAAGCAAAGCCTCGCATGCGCGAACGCTCGGATTTCTCGTAAACCTGGCCCAACTTCTGTTCACCGCGGTGCTCCACGGACACGCAGGCCGGGAAGCCATTCAGCTCGATAAGCGCATCGCTAGGATCGCCGAGCTGCTTACGCCTATGAGCGAAGATGGCGAGCGGCCGAACAACCAGCTCGAGGCCGACGCAGCACTGCTACACATCAAGATGAACTGGGCGGCGATGAGCAGGGATGCCGATGCGCTGACCGCCATTTGGCTCGGCTACGCCGACATTATTGATCGAGCCAAAGGGCTCGGCGAGTTCGATGCGGAGCGTGTCGCAAATCTGATAGAGGCCGCGGAGGCGGTGGCCGGCGACGATCCCGCTTACGCGGAATTGATCGACAAACTCGCGGATTTCGTGGCGGAGCGTGAAGGCGAGTCGCAAGGGGCCTTGCTCCTGTTGCGCCGCGCGAAGAAGCTTGAGCTGACTAGGCATTTCGAAATGATCAGGCTGCTCTCGAAGGCCGTCCTGAATCTCACCAAGAAGGAACACAGTCACAGTCTCGAAGATGCACTCTCCCATCTGGCGATCGCGTATCGCAGTGCGGGACTGTCCTGGGCAGCACGAGCGACCTGCATCTTCGCTATCTCAACCATGTTGATCGAGGTCGAAGAAGGCGACCGACTTCCGCTCCGTTTTGGCGTTCTGCTAAAGATCTGGATAAGCCTTTCTCTCGACCTTCGGCATTATCCAGACATCGTTGTCGCGCTGCCGCTACTCAGAGGGGTGGTCGCAGGGCTTCCTTATAGCGACGAAGCGCGCGCGCAGTTTGGCAAGCAGATCGAAGAGTTCGAAATCAGCGCCGGGAGTCAGATATTGAACCTTTCGGATAACGAACTGGCTTGCCTCGCAGCATGGCCGGATGTCTTCGAACAGAACGAAATTTTCCTTGTGCGCACGGCGTTGCTCTATGCGCTCGGCTATGAGGACATCCTTCGCGGTGATGGAAGCATTCCCGAAGCCGAGACACCTGAAGGTGTGGCGCAAATGTTCTCGGTGATGCTCAGTCAGCCGATCGGATCACAAAGGCCCGAGAATAGCCCGATCCTCAATGAGATAGGCAAGACTCAGCGCCTCACCACACGCATATTGGGCATGACGGTCGATATCCGTACGCTTGGAAGTGACAACGGCATTCTGATTGCCGAGATGTTGTTGAGCAGTCTCGAAGCCTTCCTCGCGACCGCAATTGAGCATCGGATCATGCCGCATACCGAGCATTTTACGATCGAAGTGTCGGAGGACGATGCGTGCGAACAGCCTACGTTCTCGATCAATCGTGAACGTATGATCGGCTCGCTTCAATGGCCCACATCGTTGCCTCCGACGCGGTATAGCGAACAAGCGATCATTCGCGATCTGTGGCCGAGCGTCGCCGCGCAGCTTTTGGACGCGACCTGCATCGTTCCTAACGCCGAGAAAGCCCTGATGGCCCTAAGGAGCGAGGAACGGGCGATCGACCGGATGACAATCGCGACCACCTCGCCAAACAGCTATCATCGCATATTCTCCCGCCACCTCACGCGCACGTCCCATCTCATCGAGACGGAATGTCGGCCATACCCTCCGCGAACACGGCCTAAGATCGAACGCATCGACGTCGAAGGCCTAGTGGCAAAGCAATCTGGAAAATCGCGCGACGAGCTTCGCGAGCGTGAGCCACGGGGCGAGAGCCACCAGGATCATGGCATCCGCACCGTCATCGATCTCCATCTTTGGGACGCGGCAAACTGGCGCGGCGCAGGGTTCCTTGGAAACGAGGAAGGATACCCGCCGTTCTACGCGCTGCTGTTTGAGGATGAAGCAGCTGCAACCAAGATATTCGAACGGTGGCGCGAGCGTATTGGACCCTATGACGAGGAGGACCTCATCCGCCTCTCAATCATCCGGCGCATTCCAAACATTGATCGCTATCACTACTCGATCCAGATCAGTGCGAACCCGAACCGCGCAGAGATGAAATCGGGCCAAATTGTCGGTTTCACAGCGCGGTCGCTTGTGACGCAAGCCACGAGCGACCACAACCTGGAGACCTTCCTGGCGATGTATCGCCAGTTCGGCGCCTATTATCTCATTCCCGCCATTTGGCACGATGGCATGGATGAACCCCGATTTCTCACGAACCTTCCAGTCCTGAAGCGCGCGCTGAATGTTTACGACGCTGCGGAACTCACCGACCAGCACATCGAGCTGATCGCAGTGAAGCAAGCGCAGGAACGATAGACGCCTATCCGAAACCGAAACCTTTTAGTCGCGATCGTAATCGACGGCTTTGTTCCAAAGCCAGCCGACCGCTTCCTCGCAATGGCCCAATGAACGAACGACAGGTTTCAGAGAGCTGCCACAAGCCGTAGAACGGCCGCTATGTCAGAGATTGCAGGTTCGGCCCTTGAATCACGCGAATGACAGCTTTCCCCAATTCTGTGTCTAAGAGCGGACAGGCAGAAGACGGCTCAATTGCGGACGTTCGCCACCGCAAGATCGGTTCACAAAAACAGCCAAGATATAGGTGCATACAAGGCCAAGCGCTCTCTTTGTTGCCGCAATGAAATCGGCTAAGTATCACGTTGAGAATTTGCTTAGGGAAGCACAATCGTCGGCACGGTAATCAAACAGTATGAATAGACTTAAGATTGCTCTTGTCGGGTTGTCGCTGCTTGCGGGTGCCCCGGAGGTTTTCCGCCGCGTCGTAATGCTTTTTGAGCCCTCGATGCAGATTGTGGCGCTCGCCGCATTCGGATTGTTGCTGGCGCTTTGCACCGTTAGCCTAATCGGGGCGGCCTCCTTCCGGCACGGTTTTTTGCGCTGGCCATTGGCGGCGCTATTGGCTGCTGGGTCTGCGACAGTCGATGGCTACCAATGGGTGGTTGGTAGCTTTATGGACTACGACGCTTTCGTTACGATGATCCAAAGCAGCGGAGACGTTGGGAATGCGTTGACGCAGCATGGCACGGCGATTGTGTTGGCAATTGGCAAGTCACTTGCGCTTTTGCTCGGAATTGGCCTGAAACCTGCCGCAACGGCCAACATTATGCTGAAACTTGCTAGACTGTTCGCACTGCCGATCATTCTGACGTTAACGCTCATATTGTTTTATCGCGGCGGTGACGGAGCGAGCGGGCTGCCATCGTCGCATATCGGAGTAAGCTTTGGCCTGCTTAACGGTTATGAGCATTTGACCGAGGGCAACACCCCGCGAGAAGCAGTAGCGTTCAGACCAGTGGCGGCCGAATCTGCTGGCGATATTGTGCTCATAATCGACGAAAGCATCGCAGGAGCATATCTCGATATAAACAGTGAGCACGGCGTCTATTCCGGGCTCGCAGATCCCAAAACCGCATCGCCAGTGTTCAATTTTGGTCTTGCCGCCGCAGTTACGACCTGCAGTGCAGGCGCGAATGCCACTCTTCGTTATGGCGGGACACGGGACAATTACCGCCAGGCCTTCCGATCCAAACCGTCGATCTGGGCCTATGCCAAAGCGGCCAATCTCGAGACGATCTATGTCGACGCGCAGCGAACCGGAGGTGCTTATCAAAACCTGATGGACAATGACGAGCGCGCACTGATCGATCGATGGGATCAATTCGATGATGTTCGTGTGCTCGATCGCGACCATGCAGTGGCCAGCCGCTTGGCTGAATATCTGCAGGACAGCGAACGGCAATTCATCCTCGTCAACAAAATCGGCGCGCATTTTCCGGTGAACGACAAGTTTCCTAATTCTCATGCCCGCTATTCACCAATGCTACAGCGCAAGTCCTTGGATGTAAGCGAGGCACCGGCCGATGAGTTGGATGGACGGCAAAGCAATTGGGTTCTGTACCGCAATAGCTACCGCAACACGCTGCTCTGGAATGTCGGCGCTTTCTTTGACCGGTTCTTCGCTGAAGCGGAAATTGGCGATTCCACAATCATCTACACTTCCGACCATGGACAGACGTTTCACGAGCGGGGCGAATATGGGGAAGCCACTCATTGCACGGGCAATACTCAGATCGAGGAAGCAGTCGTGCCTCTTGTGGTTATCGGTGGACCCGCGCGCGACCACAGCCGTTGGGCACAAGCCGCGCAGCAAAATCATGATAAGCAAAGCACTTACCGCGTCTTTCCGACTTTGCTCGGGTTAATGGGCTATGCCGAGACAGATTTCGAAAAGACCTATGGGAATAACATCCTGTCTGATCAGCCCGATCCATTCACGTTTAATGACAATTTTAGCGCCCGTCTCGGCAGCGATCCTGTTTGGATTCCCATCCCGTTGAGCCAGATCGCGCAGCCGCCAGCCTCAGATTACGAGAGAGAAATGGAACGTGATGAGCAATAGCGATTGCCAAATAAATGTGCTTAGCAAAGAAATCCATTAGCTTCTCACCCAGTTGCGGATATTTGTCGCTTCGAGCAGAAACCCAAAAGCGGACTGTCCGCTACCCACCCCAATAGCGGAAGTTTGTCTTAAAAAGAAAACGTCCATAAGCAGACGAGCGGTCTATTCCTGCTCGAACCGCCAGCTGGCCCAATAAGTCTGAAGTTATGGACATTCAGCCATTTGTTGCGCAGACAATACAAACACCAGGTGCGCGGAGGCTCGAGGCATGGGGCAGTACGAAGATCTTCGACGCGTCCTCGCGGCAGTGAGGCTCTATGAACAGTCCGGTAAGCTGCCTTGTAACGTAGAAGACATTGATACCGCCTGTGAGAGAATTCTTGCAAACGATCCTTTCGACAGCGTCGGGATCGATTGGCACCGCATAGCCGAATACGAAAAAGAGATAAACGGCGGAGATTGGGCTCAATCAGATTGATACGCGCCACATGTTTGGTAATAATACCTAATGCACGAGGCTTTGACCAAACTTTATCGCTCAGCTCTCGAGAAATTCTCGCCCAGCTCTGATAGCGATCTTGAAAGCCTTCGTCGGTTCACCACAAGCGCAGAGACCTCATTGGGGCGCCCTACCCCCGAGCTTATGGCATCCGCAGCTGAACGAGGCAGCAATTGGGGCAACTACGCATTCGAGGAGCTACGCGCCGGCGGTTTTGTTACCGTCGACGAAGCTGACTTTGCTTGGTTCGACTCCAGCGAAGAATGCGTGTCGGACCTAATGGCACAGCTGGCTGCTCTTGAAGCGGCGGCAATTGTCAGACTGTCATCAATGGATTGCACCGATGCAATGCCAGAAATCCTGAAGCGATTATCTGCATTCAGAAAATCGCGAGCGGCGGACAAGCGATTAACATCACTTTTTGCTCATCAGCGTCTTATGTTGGCGGTCGTGGCCTCCACTGGCGAGACGAAACTGTTTCTCGAGTATGCGAAGAGATCTTCAGTTGCCGCGATCTACGCCAGAGCGGAAATGATCGACGATCAACATATCGAAGGCATGATCGCATCGGCGGGAACGATGGTTAGTTTGATATGTAACAAAGAGCCAATGAGATGCGCCGCCGCGGCAGCTGCGATGAGGCTCCACCCCGACCGAGTTCTGGATCTCGAAGCGCTGTAGATTCGTTCAGAATAATGGACAGGTCAGATAGGCATCCCTGTAGGGCGCTATCAGAGGACTGCTCGATTGCGGTGTGCGAGCGTGCATTTGATAGCCGCTAATTTTCGGCTCGATCGTATGAAAGCCGTCTGTCTTCACATTTTCAGGATAGTTCCCCAGCGACATTTGCGTGATTAGGATATCCAGCGCCGGCGCAGTGTTATCAAAGAAGAATCTTGCAGCGGCGCGCACCCCAGACAAATCCTGGGATCTGGCGGCCAAAAAGAACTGATCTGACGCTTCCACCATGAAGCCAGTGCGTTTGGCATAAATGTCGGACAGCCATAGCAAGCGGAAGAATGCTTGAGGCACTAATTGCTCAACCAGTTTAGCAAGACTGCTGTGTGGGCCGCCTAAAATCACGGTGCTGTAGGAAACAGCTCCCAAGAAGAATGCTTCGTCTTCTACCGCCACATTGCGCAAGCGCCCCTCGAGAAACGCTTCGGCCTCATCGAGTCGATCCTGGCCAGAAAGAGCAAGGCGTAACGCGCCGATCTCGACGACCGACGCGAACGTGAGGCGCCATTCTTCGACTTGTTGGCGAGTGAATGTAGCTACAGAATAAATACGGCCTGTCTTCGTCAGATATCCCGCAGAACCTAGTGCGAGAAGTAGCTGCCGGGCCATGCTCAGGGACACGCCGGTAAGCTGGATAACATCCTCAGACGACATCGAGGTACCTGCAGGCAACTCGCCAAACAGGATGCGTTCACGCAATTCAACGTAATTGGATTCGATCTTCGATTGCATCTATTCCCTCGCGGAGTGCCCAGTTAAGCACGTTCCGCCCCCATCGCGCGCTCCATAGCAAATTCCTCTCGGAGTCCAAAATCAGGTTGAGCCGTTACGCGCTCCTACTCTCGACATAGCATTTCGCCAGTTATTGTTTTTGGCATCCTTAAATGCTACAATGAGAGTAGGAGCTGAACATGAATGATGATCTCCCAACGACTTACAATCCGATCAATCGGTTCGATATTTCCACACCATCAGGATTGCTGGAATATCAACGAAACCTTGATGACGTTACCGGCCAGTACGATCATGCTGACGATGAAGCGTCTTATCTTCCGTTCATAAAGGCAGTTGCTCTGCTGGCAGTTTTTGGTTTCTTTTTCAGCTATATCTTTTGAATAGAGAGGTTACCTGAATCCGTTTCTGCTCGGATCAACGGCTCGGCCATTGCGCCAAACTTCATAGTGGAGGTGTGGGCCGGTAGAACGTCCGGTGCTTCCTACTCGTCCAAGCTGGTCTCCTTGAGACACTGGCTGACCAACCTGAAGGGCTGAACGAGACTGCATATGGAAATACTTGGTCTGGGAACCGTCCGGATGGTCGATGACCAAGTAGTTTCCAGCCCCGTCTTCCTGAAAATCATTGCGGGCAACTACGCCAGCAGCTGGGGAAGAAATCGGCGTGCCGGCACGAGCGGGGATATCAATGCCCCGATGCTCGCTCCGTATTCCAGTTACAGGATTGCGCCGCATACCGGTGCCGGACGATACAGTGCCAGCGACAGGGTATTGCGGCTGCTGTCCGCGGGGCAACTCTATCAAGGAGGAAGCGCCGGTGCCAAATCCGCCGCCCTCGTTTGACCCACCCATGAAATCATCAACCCTATCCATCAGCTGCGATACAACTGGTGTTGTCCGGGCCAGAGACGCGTGGTTCCGTTCATCGACTACATCACGTTGTTGGGCTGCGCCCCGATAGGCAGAAACACCCTCATCCCTTAGACCTCGACCGCCATCGAGAATGCGGTCTTGGCCGTAGTCAATTCTGCCAGCAACATCGTCGGCCAGGCTAATATCACGAGAACTTGCGCGTACATTTACGTCCGGAGCGCGACCTTCGATGGCCGCTTGGTTGCCCTCACCCCAAGCGCGTACTCCGGCGCTAGTGGCGATCTCTGGGCTAGCGAGCGACCGTTCCTGAGGGATGTCTGGGACGACACCAAGCTCTTCACGCATTTGATCGACCTTAGAATCCATATAGCGATCGAGCAGAATGTCGCGAACCCCTTGCTGCTGCGTATTTGGTGCAGCCATTCCGGGACGATAACCAATGTCACGCAGCACACCATTTTCTGGCCGCTGAAGCTCGCTTTCCGCAAAGCGGACAAATTCCTGAGTTTCGTTGCTGCTAAGGCTGAATCCGCGGTTCTCGGAATTGCTGACATCGCGTGAGATCCTCCGCCAGGTATCCTCCGTCTCCGACGCTTCGAGAGATGCGTTGCGGGATTCAGCGACAGAAGCGCCAAGTCGCTGAGAAAGTCCGCTAGTTACCGAATCCTGCGCAGTGCTCGTCTCGCGCATGAAATCCTCCCGGGCGGATCGGGCTTGTGTCGAGTTAGTCTGGCGCTCGACATACCCATGGAGCTCGCTCCAGGCTTCTTCGGCGCTAACGGTTCGGCCGGTCTCTCTAGTCGCTTGAGTAGCTATCTGAGTGGCAATTCGCGCACTAGCGGGGCTCAATCTACCACCAGGAGTGCCAAGCGCAGCATCAGCGCTACCAGATAGAGCTGATTGCCTAGCAATTCGATCAGCATCGCTCTGGCTCATTCCAAAGCGCGACTGCAGATCGTTCGACATGGCTTCTGTCGCCTCGTACATGTTCGTGAGGCTGTTGCTGAAGCCGGACCCGGTTTGGGTCGAGGAAGAAGCATAACGCTCGGCCGAGTTGAAAAGCTCACTCGCTGTTGTGGCGGTGGCGCTCCAGGATTCCGATGCTGACTGGCGGGTCTGTTCGACGCGGCCATACCCTTCTGACAAAGCAGCGCGGGCTTCAGCAGCAAAGCCTTCTGTCCGAGTGGGCCTGAAAGCGAGGTTCGAAATAGCGTCGGACGTATCATAAGACGTGCTTCCATCAGCAAAGGTCTTAGACATCGACCCATCAGCATCCCGGAAACTCTGCCGTGCGTGTCCACCTTGATAGCTAGGCGCGGTATTCCATTGTTCAGACTGGCGGTTGAAGCCGCTCGAGTTCATGTAATTCTCGTTGCCGTAGGAATAGTTGCCCGTAGTGCGTTCTGTAGCCGCAGCTTCAGCCGCAGACTGAGCAGGTGCGAGCATCGAGGTAGCTTGCGTGGATACCGCCATTGCCCCGCGAGCAAGCCCGGCAGCGAGGAACGGCACCGACATCAGCAGAAAGCCAGCGATCGTAGCCGTATCGGTATTCACCGCATCAATCCCGGCCATGCCTGCCATCGTCAACCCGCCAGGGGCCGTCGCATTCATGGCGTCTGCCGTCCTGTCCATGATGAACATATGAAGGACAACATAGAGTGGTCCCCACGCAGCAAGATAGAAAAAGCCGGTGAAGTAGCCCCTCAGTGCGGTGATGCCGGTGCGAGGCAGGAGAAAGAGGGGGAAAATCACAGGGAACATGGCGTAGAAGACCACGGTCAGAACGATGTTAAGCAACGGGACCCAAGTCATCGCCTGCTGAGCGATCGAGGTATATGTATTGCGTGCCTGCTCTTCGGCGCGGAGCATGGCGAATGTGTCGCCATCTGCTGAACCAAGATTGGCGCGAGCTTCCAAAAAGGCGGAAACGAGCGACCGCTGTGTGAAAACCTGCTGTGCAGTCTGCGAGCTCCCGTGAAATTGGTTCGCGATGACCGGCAGATCGGCGATCAACTTGGCGCGAGCCAAGGAAGGCGTAAGACCAGGGAACATCTTGCGCCCCTCCTCGCCAAGCTGCGTATCGGCATAAGTGCCAACACCCGTCTGCAGGTTGGTATAGCCTTGCTGACAGGTCACAATTGTCGGACTACCAGATGTGGGAATCTCCTTCATTCCGCGGGCCGGCGAGCCAGGCCCCATATCGCTAAGAATGTCATTCGAATTGGCGATGGTATCGAACGAGGCGTGTCCCAGAAGAATATCGTAGAACAGGCACTGCTTCAGATATTCGTTCAGATTGGCACTGATCCGCGGATCACGAATGCGGAAATCGCGCGTACGGTCCCAGAGCCTCGCGCCGTAGATCATGCCATTGTTCGACATCTGCAGAGAGCTAGGCATGACAAAGACAGTCTCAGCTGTCGTTGTCAGCCAGTCGCCTGCCTGGCTACTCACTGAGGCGACAGTCGCCAACCCGATCGGCACGTTAGCGACTGTCGCTGGGGCTAGCGATGGATTGAGACGATCGGTAATTTTGACGGTGGTCGTTGGTACTATGAGCGCAGCATAAATAAATGTCGCACCCAGGAACCAGTTAAGCCAAGCACGCCAGTTCAGACTAAACGCAACCACGAGCAAACTGTAGATCAGACCCATAACCATGACGACGCGGAGTAGGGACCGGAAGCCCCCTCCCCCGGTCCATGCGGCAACGGCGTTGAACACATTGACGAGATATTCCCCGCCGCCGATGGTCCAGATCTCTTGCATCGTACTAAGTCCTTACTGAAGGCCTTGCTTGGACAGCGAGGTGCTGAACGAAAGTGCCGAAGACATTTGCGGCGAGAGATTGTTGCGAAGCGTGCCTTCAAGAAAAACGGCGCGAGACACGACCTCTTGAGTGCGGTTGAGGCGCCGCGTCATTCCTTCGGAATAGGAATCGAGGACCAGTCGCACGCCCGCAATTTGATCGCGCCACTGCGACAGGGCTTCCTCGTTGGCATTCTGGAAGGTGCCGACACCACGGGAGGCGTAGCCGTAATATTGCTGCGCCAGGTTATCGAGCAGATCCATCGCAACGATCTCCGCAAGATCATTCATATCGCTGATCGTCATGCCGCCCAGAGTTGCGGCAGCATTGACGGAAATGATCTTGTAAAGGGGAATGGTCGTAGCACCCAGCAAACCGATCTCGTCGGCCGTCAGCGCGCTATTGCTCTGAACCTTGGCATTCATGCTTTCGATCATCGCTTGAACGCGCGGTTTCAACGCCTGGGAGGAGCTAACCGCCAAGCTTTGCGTCGTCGGATTCAAACACTTATCGTTGGTATCGCACGACAGTATCGAGACACCGGACGAGCCATCCAGAAGAGCGGTCAGAAGAGCGCGATCCCCCTGCCCCACAAATTGGTATCCGCGTTTGCCGCTCGCATCGCCTTCCTGATAGAAAATTACCGTTCCTACGAAAGTCATCAGATATTCGCGGAATTCAACGGAGAAGCTGGGGTAGCTATCCTTGAGCATATCCCACGTAAAATTGTAGCTTTCAGCAGGGATATCAGGATCGCCATTGGCTTGGATTGTGGACTCACGCTGGCCGCCGGTGCCGCATTCGTGCCGGCCCTTGGCCCAATCCGAAAAGATGCCCTGACTGTTACCAATCGACTTGCAGATCTCGGACGACATCCGATCAGATTTACCCCAGAGGCCACCGACTAGGTTCTGCGCAGCCTCGCAGCTGTTCATGTTAAACTGGTTCATCTGCTGCGCCTTCTGCGCCATCTCTTCGATGGTGGCAGCGATCTGCGGACTGATCGATTTGATCGCGAGCTGAAAGGCAAAGCCAAGCGCGTTGTTCGCCGTGGCCTTCAGCATCGCAATAATCTCGTCCGAATTGATGAACGAGAACGAGCCCGAGAACACATCAATGCCGCCGCAACCCGCCTTGATCGAGGGCAGTTGAAGATTGACCGGATTGACAGACTTTTGCGGAAAGCGTGTCCAGACGTTGCCGCCGGAATAATACCCAGCAGATTGGCCCTGATAGGCGACGGGTCCGGTCACATTTGCTGCGGCGCCCATATCGTCGAAAAAGCCTTCCAGTTCGTCACCGACATTGGCGCTGACGGGGGCGGCTGTCATGCTCGCCACAGCGAGAGCCGACACAGCAAATTTGGCACCGTGAACAAGGCGGGCGAGACGGCCGCGGTTGGTTTGAGTGGACATCAGTAATCGCTCCCTGGCTCGATCTGCGTGAGATAGAGAATGCGCTGCATCACCTCATCGGCAGCCATCACACCGTATCCGATGGGAATTGGCTGCTTGGTGTGGGTGTCGAAAAGCACCAGAGCCGGCACTTTGCTGCCTTCCAGACCCATTCGCTGGTATTGGCCGCTATCGACCACGAAGTTCGGAAACGCTTCGTTGGGACCGCCGTCCATCGACACAGCCAGCACTTCGAGACCGTAATTGTCGGACAGAACGCGCATTACAGGCGAGAAAACCCGGCAAGCGGAGCAGTTGGACGAGTAGAAGTAGAAGACGCCGTAACGCTGCGTCAGTGCTTCCATCGACCCCCGTCGCTGATCGCGCCGGTCTTCGAGCCATGTCTGCTTTGCCAGCGTCGAAACGGGACGTTCAAGCGTATAATCGAGATCAGGGTTTTGCCAGATGGCCCGGCTCCACACGTCGGCGAAGGTCGATGAGCGGTCGAGCTGCTCACGTTGGTAGCGTATGTAGCTCACAAGGTTTTCAGTCGTTGGATCGAGGATGGCTTTAGCTTTGAGCTCGTCCAGCTGCTGTGTGATCGCTTGCAGACGTTCGGTTGCTGGCACGTCAGGTGCCGGTTGAGCCGCCTTCGCCCGGCGCTCGGCCTCGCGCTGGGCCTTCTCCGGATCGCAATAGAACCAGCTGCCAAGCTTTCGCTCGTCGCAATAAAAGGGATCGCGGTCCTGCGCCGAAGCATTTTGCACAAAGGTCGGCGCTGCTGCCGCCGCAACCGTTGCAACAAAGCATAGGAAAAGGGTCTTTTTCATGTGCATTTTCCTTTCTCGATATCGAGCATCTGGAGGAGATATGATGTTTTCAGCAGCCCGCGACCGCGGTCGATCATGCGGATCATTCCACCCGAAAGCGTCGTTGCTGCGTCGACACCGGCTTCCGTCAGACAGAAATCGAACGGATCATCACCGGACCGATGGATCCACCCACGGTCGATCAGCCTCGCTACCGAAGCCATCAGCTCTGGACGGCTCGCTGGACGCAAGAACCAGTCCTCGATCTGTTTGAACATATCGGCCTCGCTCTCAGCGAGTTCGCGGCCGATCGCGACGCTGACGGCAAGGTCCAGGACTTGCGCAGGTGGAAATGGGTCGCTGCTATCAATGGCTACGATATCGGCGCTCGGCACTCTCAGGTTCCTCCGTGCAAGTCATAATAGTCTTCGATCTTTTCCTGGATCTGGATCGACATCTCGATTTCATCGGGCAACGAAGCGGCATCGACGAATTCGGCGTAGACTTCGCTGAAATCCATCAAGCTGAGATCGAGCTGCTGGAACTGGGCGATCAGAAAGCCCTCGCAATCAGGCTCCTTTGCTTCGCCCCATGCCATCGCTAGCTGCGCTTTGCCTTGCTCATTGAGGATGCGAACAAGCTTGCTGCCGTAGCAGCAGTAGGATTGCTTTCGCGTCACACACACGCCGAGGATTTTCTTTGAGCAGTAGGTGCCGACATAGTGGCACAAACCCTCATCATCCTTCTTGTCGACATCGCGGTCTTCGCTATCGCAAAGCCACGGGGTCAGCAGGGGAACCCCCTTCCCGCTGCAGCAGTTCGAGAGGCCGAAGACCTTCTTCGTACATTTGAGATTTTCGCCGCTAAAGATTTTTAGCTCGTCCGGGTTGAACCCGTCACGCAGCTCGCTCATGACGTTCATGGCGACCATTGCATCTTTGAATTCAGTCGAGGCTTCGCGGGTTACCTGCGTGCATTCACCATCAATGCAATACACATCGTCTCCGCACACATAGGAAGGCGGAGGCGGAGAGTCCGTGTCTGCTGTCGTGCATTGGTACCAACGATCATAGACGTTGCAGGTCGTTCCGTCGGCATCGTAACTGAGGCATTCATCATGGCTGAAAGAACATTCGGGCCGAGCATCGAGCGCACCGCAATCATTGGCGGGTGAAACGCCAACACACTGGTAGGTACGCTCCCATTCCCAGCATGGCCGCGTGACAGAAAGGCCGTCAATAATGCGGGTCTCGGAAGGTGCTGTGCAGACTTCCGTATCCAACGTGCAGTCCGCGCCGCTGGTGGCTGCCTGGCAAATTGTCTCGTCGACGGTTTCGTTGACGATCCTGACAGTGCTGCGCTCAATACCTCCAGGAATCGAGAGCTCAATTGGGCAACTGTACGTGTTCCGGAAAATGGGCTCGCCCGGCTCGGAACACCACCGCCTGGGATAGGCGCCGGACCATTGCAAGCAGGTTTCTCCAACATAATCCCGATCGATAACTGTACACAGACTTCCATTCGCTGCGCTCACAATCATCTCGCATTGCCGGCCACGAGCAATGTCTCTGTCGAACTCGGTATAACACTGGTATTCCCAGTAATTTGAGCCTTCAGTCTGGATCACAAGCGGGGCATTGCAGGTTCGTGCCTCGTCATAGGGCTGCGATCCCGCGTTGCAGCTTTCAAGATAGGTAATCGAGCCGCCTGATCCCGGCGGAAGCGGGCTGCACGATCCCGTCGAACCACCAATTCCGCCGCCGGTACCAAGAAATGTATCCGGATCTTGTTCGATCGCCGCCGCAGACGAAAGATCGAGCGTGGTTGGATCAAATGTGGTCCGATAAGGATCGACAACGACCTGATAGCTTTCCTGATAGCGCTGCGCCTCGCCTGCAGCACTTAATCCAACAGGGTCTTCGACATAGTCAAAGGTCGGGAAATCCGTGCCGCCGAATGTTGGCACATTTTCTTCAGCTCCAGTAGCGAGGATCGTTCCCGATGTGTCGTCCCGAACACCTGTGCCAATGGCCTCTCCTTCGGCGCGCGCATCAGACGAGCTCATCTGTGCGAGGGCTTGCTGCCCAGTTGCAACGAGTGCAAAACTGGCAATCAGGAGGCGGACCACATTCACTGGGCGTTCCGAATATTGGAAAGCGCCAAACGGGACACAGGAGCGCCGGGACCATTGGCATCCGCGAAAGTCTCAAGAACGTAAGCTACGCTCACGTTGCCCGAGATCTTGTCGTGGGGCGGAGGCGCGGTGACACAGTCGAGCTGATCGCACGGCTCAAAGTCACTGGATAGAGCTACATAGGTGGGCACTCGGTCAACGCCAAACGAGCGGAATAGGCGCGGATCGATCGCGACATTGCTCGCGCCGGCCTGGTCGACCACATTACGAATGCCCTGAATAAAGTTCTGCGGATTATCAGCAGCAAACCCGCGAAAGACCACCACACCGCCAGCTTTGGTCGTATCATCGATCATGCGGGACAAAGAGTCCTCGGGCATCGAAAGACTGGCAAACGCAATGAACAGCGGAGCGCCCTTAGGGGCTGCCATTCCAACCTTCGCGCCTGCGACCATCTCATCAAAGTTGAAGGGACCGTCTCCGCCAGCAATATCGGACACATCGAGCCCGTCGATGGCGTGAAAGCCCTGCTCGGCTACTGTTTGCGCGTCTTCACGGTGTTCTTCCTGATTGGCCGTCGCATATTCGAACAATGCCTGCGCATCTTCTGCAAACTCGTCAGCTTTCGCCTCGATTGCCTTCGGATCGAAACCGGACATATCCTGAGCAAGCACGACAGTTACGCCGCCGAGGATCGAGAGGGCGCCAGCAAGAATTACGTATTTGACTTTCATGACCGCCCTCCCCTCAAAGCACGCAGCAATTGCGTTTGCGCCAAAGGAGAAAACCGACGTCTTCACCCTTGACCGGATAAACCTGCCCCGCTCTCGGCAAGATAGTTGACGCGCCGATGGGAGAGCAGGCTTCACGGCCGTTTACCATTGGGGTCGGATTGACTTGCTGAAGCCGGTACTGGCTCTTCTTCAGAACCGGCATGATGTATTTGCTACAGAGCGCCTTCGAACCGCTGGTTCCCCAGGCAAGCCCTTGACGGTGCATCTTATAGACCATGCGCTCGGCAGCGAGGCGAGCCGACTGCTTGATGCCGATATTGGCACCTATATTGCCGTTCATCGGGTACATCGGACCCTGACAGCCAGAACACCAGAACAGCTCATCGATAGGCAGCTTGCTGGTTGCAGCGATACAGTCGGCAGAGCAGGCCGCCTGAGCGATAGGCGAGGTGAACAGGGCCGCTTCCGGATTGAGCAACGATGCCAACTCGTCGTCCTGCCAGAGCGGGTCGATCTCGCTCATATAGGCGACATCAAACGAACTGGCTTCGAGACAAAGAAAGTCTGTTACGACTTCGAGCCAGTAGAGCAGCGGATAGATGTAGTAATGGACATGGTACTTCGCGGTCATCTGCGACTGGCCGCCAATCTGCGACACGTCCGACGCGTAGCCGTTGCCGATATTAAAACCCGGATCGAGCTTCACACCGCCGAGATTGGGAAAGCACCAAGGCTTGGTCGATACGTCGATAAGCCGAACCGGTTCCCAAAACCCCATCGCCAATCCGATACGGGGAACAGGCGTGCCGCAGGCGCAGATCGGCAGATCAGGGTTTTTTGTGTCCGCGCGTGAAGATGGCCAGATCTTCAGCGAGCCCAACGAAAGCGGGAACATGCATCCCCAACACACATCGGTGATCGGATTTACGAAGCTGCCGGAGCAGCGGCCCGGTCCCGATGGAAGTCCTTGCGCCACTGCCGGAACAGCGAGACCAAATGCAGCGATCGCCGCCAGGGATGCAAGCAACTTACGCAGCATCGTCTCGGCCCCGAAACAGCCAGGCATCGTCAGCGGCATTCTTCGCTGAAAGCCAAAGCCAACCTTGAACAGCCGCGTATGTCGCTACCGATGCTAGAACAGGGAGCGCAAAGGAACCCGCAAATCCGCGAAATTCCCGGAAGAACAACACGATTGCCGCGAAGAGCGCGCAAGCAGCAATTACCCGGAATCGCGCCGAGCGCAATTCGCTGGTTTCCAGTGCAGCCAACGGGGCCGGTATCATCATGCGCCAGTCCGTCACGATGCTTTTCCTTTCCGCGAAATCGAGTGTTCAGTGACCAGCAGGACATCGCCGCTTTGCTCCACGAGCGCCGGCGTGTGACGGATACCGAAATGCGCGGTCAGCGTGCCTTCCTGATCGAAATAGAAACGGCGTTGATGGGTCTTCATCAGTTCAAAAGGCGAGCCGTCCACGAAGATGATCTTGGACGCCTGGTCCGAGCCGTGCTGCATCGCCCATTCGACTTCAGCTGGATTGTCGCCGTCGATAAACACGAGCTTCTTGCTGAGAGGAGAAGCGGCAAGCGGATTTACGCGCTGTCCACGAACAGCAATCAGATTGCCCTTGTCGTCGCGGATGTCATTTTCAACCACGATCGCCGGGTCGAATTCCCAACTTCGCGTTTCGCTTGCCGCTGACATACCCGCTACAGGAACGGGGCGCATGACGCGGTCCTTCACCTTCTCGGCGAACTGCGCGTTCATTTCATCGAGCTTGCCGGTACGCTCGGCCTGGTCGAGCTTAGTCTTGATAACCGACAACAGATCAGGTTCGATCACCGGCCAGGTTTCACCCATCTGACCGTGATCGACTGCCTGGGCCGTCGACAGAGGAGGTGCCAAGCCAGCCAGAGCAAGCATAGGTATGGCGAGTAGAGTGGCCCGGCGCTTCACAGAATTGCCTGCCCGGTTCCGACGAGACGGTCGCGGCACACAAATCCAATATGCGCGTACCGGCTATCGAAGCCGTCCTTATGATGGGTAGCCGCAAAAACGCAGCCGCGAGGCACGGTCCCGGTCGGTCCCGCTGCCAGCGGATCACCCCGCTTGGTAAGCGGTTTCAGCTGCGCAATGCGCTCGCCATTGACGAGGACATCATTGCCGTCGCGCGTGACCTCATCGCCAGGGATACCATAGGCAATCTTGGCGAACGCCGATGGTTGAGTGCCGAAATATTTGGTCGTTACTTCATCATGACCAGGGTGAAAAACGACATAATCCCCGCGCTCGGGAAACCGGCCACTCTCGACCAGAAACGCCCAATTTGGGAGCGAGTCTGTCGCGTTGATCATGAGAGCGTGGGTTTCACTCCACTTGCTGAGGGAGCCCACCGCGCCAGTAACGGCGAAGAATGCAGCAATCAGCAGAAGTTTCTTACGTGTGGACAAGCGGCGCGGCTCAGCGTTGGACATTTGCCTGCCCTTCCCCGTTCTGGCGCATCCATGCGGCCATTTCCGATTCCACCGAAGGGCCGGTCGCTGCCTGCGCCACTTGCGGGCGTGGAACTTTGGAATAGACGGCTTCGCGCACTGCGCCTGTCAAATCAGGGACAGCGCCGCCGATGATCGCTTCGTGGACAAGGACAACCTTGCCGCTATTTGAAAGCTCAGCGACCGTTTGATCGAGCGTTTCCATGAATATGCCGGTCTCACGCGCAGCTGTTTGCTCATCTGTATTCGAGCGCGACTGAGCCTGCAGATATTCGCTGATGATCCCTTGCAGCTGAAGCTGCACGAACTCGTGTCGCGGGTTCTCTGGAGCGACCACGCTTTTCGTGATCCAGGCACCCCAGATGAATATGGCGACTGCAGCAGCCAGCATGACCAGCTCACGCGCATTCATGCCTGCAAAAGAGATGTTCTTGGGAGCGGGCAATGCCGCCGCCCTGAGTTCGCTGGCGGTTTGTTCGAACAGATCCGTCATGTCTTGTCTCCACTCACATCGAAGGCTGCGCAAAAACTTGCGCGGCGGAAAAACCCGATCAAAACAAATGCAAGCGTGAGAACGCCGCAAACGATTGAATGAAATTGAGATTGCCGTGCGGGATCCGCATCGAGATATCGCGACGTCAGATTGTCAATCTGCAGCATCATTCCGCCGAGGGTGAAGTTCCCAAGGAGAAGGAAGGTCAGCGAAGCAATCCCAAGGGTCGCCAAAGCCGTCATGGCAGTCCATCCAACGAGGCGAAGCGAAACCACAAGCGCGTCCTGGCTGCGCTCGACAGCGGGTTGAAAATTGCGGGGCGCGGTTGGGGCAGTCATTCTGCGGCCTCCATCAATTGGCGTTCCTGAGGAAAGGCGACCGCTTCGATGGCTTCGTGCATCGGATATCCGCGGTGGATCAGCTCTTCGATCTCCGCGAATACATCTGGGCTGGAAGAATAGAGCGTTGCCGAATAGCGATCGAGGACGAGGCGGCCGACACTTTCGGTATCCGGTCCGCGGATGAAGATGTCGGAATAGTCGACCCCGTTGCGCTTAAGAGAGCGCAGCAAAGCTTCCGTCATATTGTCCATCTCGAAACGATCCGAGTTCCGGAAATCGGAAATCGTCTCACCCTTCTGCTGCAGGATCATGAACCAGTCGGAGTTTTCCAGCGCCGCGCGTGAACCTTCGGACTTGTAGTAATCGTGGATCGACTGAGTGGCGGTGATGAGCGAACCGCCATATTTCCGGCACGTCCGCGAATAGGTCTCGACGAAATCGGCCATCGAGCCGCCTTTGAGCATCTGCCACGCTTCATCGATGATAAGAGGCTTTGGAATTGCACGATCCATGCGGCGCATGACCTGCGAAGCGATGAACATGATCGAGGTCAGAACGACGCCGCGCAACTCTTCGCGAGTTGCGAGATCGGACAGTTCGAAAACAGTCAGATCTGCCGACAGATCAAGATTGGCATCGCCAAGGAAGAAACGGCCGAATGTTCCCTTGGACGCGAACGGGAGCAGCGATGTCGCCAGATCGTAGGCGAATGGATGCTCGGCCTGCTTCAAAGCTTCGATGATATGATCGACAGTACCATCGCGGGAATATTCGTCCCAAACGATGTTCACAGCCTGGTCGATCAGTCCGCGCTCGGTATCGTTCAGCCGGGTTTCGTTACGAGCCATCTGCGAGATGATCGACTTGAGCATGGCAAGGCAGTCGACAAGGTAGTCGTCATCATCAGCCGCGAGCTGCTCATCGATCATCCGAAAGGGGTTGATAGAAATGCCCGAGGACAGTTTGAACTCGGTGAATGTACCTCCCAACGCCTTTGCCATATGCTCGAAGCTGCGGCCATCATCGATCACGATGGTCTTGGCACCCACACCGGCAAAGCTTGCGGTCAGGTCCTGCAGAAGGACTGATTTGCCCGATCCAGACTTGCCTGCGATTGCTACATTGTGGTTTCCGGAACTGTTCTGGAAAGGCGACCAGAATTGAGGCTGGCCGCGCCTGCCAATGAACATAAGGTGCGGGATATTTCCGCCGACATATTCGCCCTGAATGGGTGCGATCGCCGCGACATTGGCAGAGCGCATTGTCTTGAGGCGCTTCATACGCTTGTAATCGGCATCCAGGCCATCTGCGAGCATGAGGGGAAAATGCGACATGAAAGCCGGCAGCTGAATGTGGGTCTCATCGATCAGGTCCCATCCACAGGCTTTGTATAGAGCCTTGAGCGTCCGCTCGCAGGGCTCGCCCATTCCCTTCGGCGCAATGATCGAAACGGCGAAATAGCACAGGATGAGGCTTTCGCCCTGCTTCACGCGGTCCTGAATGAACTCCCATTCCGCAGCTTCAGTGCGCAATTTCGGGACGAGCTTGACGCCCTTGCCTTCGGCAAGCGAACTCGTTCGGGCAAACTTGTACCCCGCCTTGGATGCTGACGCTTCTGAACCTGGAATGATTCCGCAAATTGTCTGCAGCGTCGGGCAGGGAAGGTTGAGCTTGGTGTTGAAGATGTCACCAATGGTCTTCTGACTGTCCCAGGGCGCCCAGCGGTCGGGAAAATTCCTGACAGACATGGTGCGAATGTCGAAGCGTTCGGGAACAAAGTCCTGCATTTCAGGAACTCCCTCAACCGAGGAGCCTGTGGGGCGCAGCGACTGCGCATGAAGAATGACCCGGTCCTTTTCGACATGGGTGACCAGATCGCGGCGCACGCACTGCTCGTTGATTGGATCGAAGCGATTGTAACCCGGTACTTCATCACCCGCTCCAGTCGACGGCGAAAGTATCTCATCGAAGAACCGGATAAGATCGGTTGGCTTATACTCCTTGACCTCGACATCTATGGAACCGAGCGATGATATGATTCCATCCCGCATGGTCACCAGATCCTCAGTCCTGAGAGCCGAGCCATCGGTGATGCCCACAGCCAGAAGGACACGAAAGTTGCGCACGAAAAACGGACCATCGCTTGCGAGCGTCGACCATGCACCGTTGCGCAATTTGTCGATCCGGTGACGCGCAAGTGTCTGGAAGACACCTGATGCCTTGAACCGTGGCAGCGCCCAATCCTGCAGCTTTTCGGCAATACGCGGCGACGCATAATTGGTGATACTGAACTTGGTGCCCGGCAGCAGGATGTCAGCAAACAGCGAACTGATGATATCGTTCACCCGGTCGTTCGCGCCCACCAATGGGGCAAGCTCAAGAATGAAGCCCTTGGAGCGCACCTGATGGAAGATGCGCTTCCCTTCATCGAAAGAACGATAGCCCAGAAAATGCGAAAGCATCGGCACTACTGGCGGATTGGCTCTCTGCTCGGGCGTGCGGCTATCGCCAACAACGAGATCGACGATGTTGCTGAGGGCTTTCAACATTGCGAATTACTCCACCTTGCCGGAGAATGAGGCCGCCTGCTTGCGGCGCTCCGGCCGTGCAGCTGCGAGGCGTTCATTCACCTGCTCTTCGATGCGTGCGATCGGATTGTTCGCCTCCAGAGATACAACTTCCTCGGGCGACGTGGGCTGGGTCGGCTCGGCCGGGATGCCGCCAAGGCTATTTGCCGATAGGGCTAGCACGGGCGGCGCGCTTTCAGCGGCAGCAAGCAGGCCGCGATTACGTGAAGGCTGAGAGCCCCGAAGCGCCAGCATTTCCATCGCATCGCCGCGGCCAGGAAGATCGGCGACCGTCTTGATGACGCGGCGTTCACGGACAGAACCGCTTACATCCGTATAGCCCGGAAACACGACCGAGAGCGTATAGCTCGGAGGGGCGCTCGCGGTTTGCGCCGACGCAAGCTGCAGACTGTGGACCGGCGCAGCAATGCCGTCATCCATCTGGTACGGACCAGCTGGATTGAGGAGGTCGAGCGAGCTGGTCTCTTCAATGCGCGCAATCGCGGTGTCGTCGATAACTGTCGATGGAGCGCAAATGCCATCGGGCGCATCGCAGCGGAAACTGCCAGAGACATTCGTGCCAAGGGTGGAACAGCCACCAAGTCCAACACCAAGCGATGCCAGCAGGAGTATGGATTTCCGGCTCATGATGATTTCCCTTCAATCCAGCTTTCAAGGAAGTCGCGCGGCCGGTAACCGTGAACGACGGCTCCGTCCGAACGAATGATGACAGGCGTTCCGGAGAAGCCGTGGGAGCGCGCGAAGGCTTCGTTCGCGTCGAGACCCGATGTATCGCAGTCATCTGAAGTGGTGATGGAAACGCCTTCATAGGCTTGATCGACAGCGCGCCTCTTGTCCGCTGCGCAAATGACAGCTTCTGAAATCGGGCGCGTGCCCAGTATCGAAATCGGCCGCTCGATGACTTTCACATCGAGCGTTGCCAGTGTCTCGTGCAGGCGCTTGCAATATCCGCAGCGAAAGTCGCTGAAGACAGTGACAGTGTGCTTGCCGCGTCCGGTCGTCACCGCCCCGCTTGTGGGCAGCGCTGCAAGAAGAGCAGGATCGATCTGCGCATCAGCAGCCGAACCAGCCCCGGCAGCGGCCTGTGTGGGTGCTGCAGGAGCGCTGTCTGGCTGAGCTGCACCGCCACCGCCAATCAGCATGTCAGGGTTCATTTCGAGCAGCCGGGCAGCGGTCAGATCCTGCTTGGTCTCCATATCGTACACGCGTCCGATGATGAGATACCGAGCGCTGTGATCGATGTAGAAAAGGTTCTGTTTGGCCTGCACTTCGCAGACACCGTCGATCTTTTCGCAATCGATCGCAGTGACCTCGGTCTTGGGTAGACGTTCGGCCAGTGCCTCTTGGACCGCTTCACCCGAAGAGCTTTGTGCAAAAGCCTGCGCACCAAGAGCCACAGCACCCCCTGCCCCCAGTACGCCGAGGCTCTGAATGATCCGAACAACGGCGCCTTTGCGATCATCCGCAGGGTGGCGATTAGATATGGAGTTCTTGAGCATGGTTAGCCTCTCAATTTCTGATGAAAGAGCCATCGAGGAATACGACCTCGACCGCAGCGCCAGTGGGCATCTCGATGACCGGCTGATATTGCTCAGCGCGTTCGATGAGATATTCGGAGACGGACGTGCCGGCTTGTTCAGCGCCGCCGCCAAGTGAACGCAGACCGATCTCGCCAGCGCTGGGCGTATCGCGGCCACCATCGGAGATGATCGGATTGTTGAAGGAGCCGTTGATTGCGCTACCGGCGCTGCTCACAAGACCCGCCAAGAACGCCTGCGTGGTAAGCGACCCTTCGCGGCTCACCACCCTGCCCCGCACGCCGACCTTACCGCCAAAGGCGATAAAGCCTTTAACCTCAGAGACAGCGAAGCGGCCGCCAGGCTGCGCACAGGTCATGCGCTGAAGCTTCACATAGACTTTTTCCGAGGACAGATCACCGTATGCAGCGCCATTGACCATGCACCCCTGCACCCGCGTGGCGAGAAGCTTGCCATCGCCGTAAACGGAGCGAGCTGGTCCAGTGATCCGCAGGAGAACAGGAAGAGGATCGCTCTGACTTCGGGTGTTCGTGGTCGCATCGACACCGACGACAACAGTGGCCTTTGCAATCGAGTTTGGCGGCAGGTAATTCGGCGAGTCCGTATAGACCGCTGGTGCGCTTGATGGATCTATGCGCGAACCGGTGCCACCAGGCGCATTGAACGCGACCATCTGAACGTCATTCGCGCGGCGAATGGGCTGCGGTGCCGCCGCAGCAGATCCCTGGGATGGGGGCACACCCAGAGCTTGCGCGGCGGCGACCGGTCCAGGAGCGCTCGGGCGCGAATTGCTGGTCTGGGCCTGACGGCGCAGCTGCTCATTTTCCCGCTCGAACGCTTCCAGAACACGCGTTCCGTCCCTGGCCATTGCTGCATTCTCTGCGCGCAATGACTCGACCTCAGACTGAAGCTCGACAACTTGCCCGCCCTGGGCTTCCAGACCCTTCAGACGAACGTCCTGAGAATTGACCTGACCCTCGTACATCGAGACCCATTCCTGATCGACACGCTGGCGGTTCATCAGGGCATCGGTTGATACTGTCGTTTCATTGCCTTCGCCCATCGCAGTATCAATGGTCTCATCGGTATCGAGGACGTACATCGCTCCCATGATCGCGATGACACCGCCAAGGCCCCACATGAGCATCTTCTGACGCTTCTGCGTTTGGGAGTTCTCCGAAATCGAGCCGGTCGCATCGAGAGTATCGTGTTCGTCCATTATTGAGGCATCGAGATCTTTTGGTTTACGCTTTAGGAAGTCCATGACTTACCCTCCTGTGGGGACGACGACGTAAGCGGCAGTGGCCTGACCGCTTGCGAGTTCGGAGTTGGAAATGCTGACGGCGATCGCGCCGTCACCTGCGATAAGCTCCTCACGCAACGTCATCGGAGCTCTGCCCGTATTCTCGATCCGGAGGACTTTGCCTGTGACGGTCGGACTGCGATATTCGCTGAGCAGCTGGACCTTCAGATCACCGACATTCACCGGGGCGCGGGCCATGTCATTAATCTGGAAACCGCTGACAGGCCGCTGCTCGAACATCGCTCTAACAAGGCCAACAGCCTGATCGTCCGGTGAGGCAAAAGCTTGCAGAACTTCGGGAGCAGGCTGCGGGTTCTCGATATCCGCGTTTGCAACGAAGACCTGAACAGCGCCCTCCCCTGTCAATCGGCAGTCGAATTTGTAGACAAAACCCTTCTGGGTCGTGCCAAAGAAGGAGATATTGGGCCGCGAGTATTCCTGCGGAACCGAGATATAGATATCTCCGCGTGTGGGCTCGTGCACGATGGAAAAGTCCTCGGTTGGAAGACCCGCTTGCACGCGGGAAACCGAAACAAATTGATCGTCCTTGAGCGCAATGCGCGTGAGGTCGGTTTTGGATGCATCGCAGAGGACCTCGCCGTTATCGACAGCAAGGATTGTCTCATCGGCAAAAGCGGGCGTTGAACCAAGAGCAAGAGCGGCCACAATTAGCGACACACCTGCCAACCGAGTGATCTTACAGTCGATCCGCGAAGCGAGCACACTGCCGGCTGCTACTAGAACAGATTGAAACATGATGTTCATCCTTCATCTCCTTCACGAACCACGACGCCGAAGCCCTTCAGGCGCAGCGAGACGCCGGTGTACTTCCAGTGGAATTCGAAGATCTTGTGCTGGCGGCGAACTTCGCGGGCACCAACGACCGTGTGCAGGACACCGCCAACCTGGCTCGTGAGCCTTTCGGGGTCGGTTCTGATCCAGTCGATTGTGACGAACTGGGTGACCTGCGAGCCCTCCTGCTCGGTCATGATTTGCATCAGCTGCGCCTTGAGCGCGCCGCGCGATTCCGGAGCTGCAATGGCGACGATGCCGTCAAGCCAGTATTGAAGTGTCTCGGGAGAGCGGTTGAGGGCAAGTTGTGCGGTGTCGCGAGTGACAGCTTCCAGATAATCCGCAGAAACGGACGACGAACTGAGCGTCATTTCGTTTGGTAAAATTGGCTGCAATACCACTTCGCGGTCGCGGGTAGATGCCGCCGCGAACATGACAACGACAAGAATGCCAAGAACGATGCAGATGATCGCCAGCATGTTGCGTTGCTTGAGTGTCCGTTGTGACGCTTCGTGAGCAATTGAGAGTTCCATATCAGCCCGCCATCACACGTAAATGAGAGGGTGGAGCGACCTTGAGACCGAAGAATTCACCGGGCAGATGCCAATAGGCAAAATGCAAGACCCAATACATCGAACGCCCTGCTCGAAGTTTGCGATATCCGAGCCACGCGGCGACTGCGGCGATTAAGCCGATCAAAACGTGTTGACTGAGAATCCCCCAAGCGAATGGAATAACCATCACTAGGAACTCGTCGAGCGTCCAGAACCCGATCAATTCGGGATCATCGAGATGTTTTGGGATAGAATACTGGTCCAAGGTCAGCTCCACCGAAGAGAGTGGCGGCCGCCGCGTATCGTCGCGATAGCGCGCCCATCAGTTGGTAGCATCGCTCTGATAGATCAGATCGTGCCAGTGATGGTCGATGTAACAATCGGCACACCAGTGCCGGCTCCGACGCCAACACCGACGGGAATTGCCACCTGGCCGAGCGAGAAACGCCCGGAAGCAAGAGCAACGATACCGCCAGCCAGTGACAGAACGGTAATGACCTTACCGCCCGAACCTTCGAGGAAGTTCGTGAACTGGGTCAGTGCAGAGTCGAAGGTCGTATCAGCGCCGGCCATCGCGGCCTCGACACCGAACAGGCTCATGCCAGCTACTGCAGCGGCTGCTACAGCGAGGCTTGAACCTGTCTTTTTCAGATTGAATGCATTCATTGTACTTCCCTTCCGATTGAGGATCTGACGCGGTGCGTCCTCATCAGAAGAAAATTTTAGAAACCTTTTCTCAACCGTTCCGTTTTAAATTTACGGTAGATTTTGCAAAAAGCTGGAATTATTGACCCACCCGGCTTTGAAAACGGAGCCGCCTGGCTATAAAAACAAAACCACCTGGTGTCGTAGATGGACCACGGTGGCAGGGTGATAAAACCCCGCGGCCTAATTATGATGCCAGCTGGGTTCGTATTCGTGCCACAACGCTATTTTGCCTCGTGTCGTCGCAAGTTTATTAGAATGCGCACCACAAAAGAGGCAAAGCGACGTCGGTTTGACACCACGAGGATGATCTGTGCCCGCACAAAAACATGTATCTTACGAGATCACGATCAGCGATAAGTCCTTTGAAACAATAGCAAAAGCCATCTTTCGCCTGTCGATCAAGAAAGGCTGTTTCGTCAAACTGAAGGACGTGGTGGAATACGCGTTCGAGCATGGTGCGCAAAACGACGATCAAGCAATCTATGCGTTTGAGAGAAACCTACCGGTCGAAGGAGAAACGAGGCTTTTCCTTCGTGTAAACAGCAGTTTATCCAAGAGAATCGAAGACCTGAAAACCATTTTGGGTGAAAAACTCGAACATGCTTGTGCCGTGCGAGAAGCTATTGTCTTCTGTGCTTTCTGGGTTTCGGCGAACGCTTGACTATCTTGCCAAACCCGTAATTTTAAAGCTATCTATGAAGTTTCATAGAGCGGGTTATCGGAGGTTGCATGTCGGGGGTCGATCCAAAGACGCGGAACACTTGTACTCAGCTGCAAAGCGAATTTGCCGTCCTGATTAGGACGCAGATGCAGCAGCAGGGGATCAGTGTTCGAAAACTGGTTGAGGATGGCGCGATCAAGCGCAGCCATAGAAATGGCTTCTTCAATCGAATCGTAAACGGAACGATCTCCACGGCAGAATTTAACCGCGTCACCGAGCTGCTGGGGATAGATCCCGTAAGGGCGGCAATAACAGTGACGTGTTTTGAGACAGCCGATTCGTATGATGATCCATGCTGTGAGACGTCAGCCCAGGTTGCGACAGCGTTAGCCCATCACCTGTCGGAAGAAGTATCCGCGTGTGGACGGGACTTCGAACCTATTCGGGAATCGCTCTGTGCTGGCATCGCGAAGAAGACTTCAACCGCGATCGTTAAGCATCAATCCGATCTCGAAGAGCGGCGACACAATCCAGAACTTTTTGGTCACGCTTTTGGGTGATGCCCGATCGCAGAGTAGGTGATCCCAAAAGACTGCCTTGGCGAACAAGAAGCAAGCGGCGTTGAAGCGCCCGTATAAATCGCAATTCGCGCAAAAACTTTATTACATGATCTAAATCGCGATCTATGAAACACGACGCACTCATTGCTTGGACATCTCTTTACATCGCTGTTGGGATCATGGCGCTGATATGTGCAGTCTTGGCTATACTGGCTACTGCAGACGATTGGCGTACCGGCCGCTGGCGCCCTCCCCTCGCCTCGCGCTGGGACGGCTTGCTGTTCATCCCCAAGGTCTGGCTGCGCTGGCAGATCAACTATCTGAAGGGCGCGCCAGTGATCTTGGCTATCTGTCTTTATTATGCCGGAAGCGTCGGTTTTTCAGTTTTCTGGAATCTGTAGATTCCCATCAAACTGCGCCAACTCAACGCGCCGGAAAGGATTCCGGGCCGGCGACGGTCTTGACCTTACGCTATGAGCGCCACCAATCGACCCAAGGATCCGACGGACATAGTCCCTTGTTTCTCGGAAAGGTGGGATTCCTTTGTGTTTTGTCACACTCCCCGGGCCCGCATTATACGCCGCAAGGGCAAGTTCCCATGTTCCAAACTTGTCGAGCTGTTCGCGCAGGTATCGCGCCCCGCCCCTTAAATTGGCGCTGGGATCCCATGGCTTGGAAACACCCAGATATCTGGCAGTGCCAGGCATAAGCTGTGCTAATCCCATAGCGCCTGCGTGGCTGCGCGCTGAAGACCTATATCGGCTTTCCTGAGACACTAACGCATCGAAGAGCACGACGGGGACGCCTGCCTCGCAGGAGGCAGCCACGATATCTTGGAAGTGCAAGCGTCTGCGAGATTGTGCGTCTGCCGATATGCCATATCGTGGGAAAAACCGTGTCGTCAGGCAATCCTGATCTGCCAACCGATAAGGATCCGAAAAACGCGACGAAAACAACGAAGGATCCCCTCCCCTCATCCAGGACGGAATGTGCTGGGCGCTGGCGGGCATTGGCGACAGTGCGCCAGGAAACTGATCGATCTGCCTTAGACCTTTCGCAACGGAGTCATCGACCGCCATCTCGGCGGGTATGTTCGGAAGCGGAGATGAAGGAACGAGAATGGAGAACCCGTCTAGAGATACACGGGAAAAACGCTCGAGCTTAGCTTCTTGGGCTGACGTTTGCGTGGAGAAAACCAACGCAAAACATAACAAGGTCTTTTTCATAAACCACACCTAATTTGGCGTGGCTCGGATACCGCTCGTAGTAGATACATGAATCAGCTTAACGCGGCAATCCCCTGCAGGGAGTCCCGTTTGAATGAAACAAATCCCAGCATAAAGCACGACCTGTTTTGCTTATGGGAGCAAGCGCTGCCTCCAGCCACGTCACTGTAGCATCGTCATGGTTTGGCCAGCCCTAGCAACCTTGAACGCTCATGTTCCTTTCATTATCATAGCTGGATATGGCCTCTCGGCCCTTAAAATAGATCATCTTCATGATGCCCAAGCGATGATTGAATGACGGAAAGCTCTGGCTTGCCGCAATGAAGGTTATCCGATAGAGAATTTGAAGAAAAGCTTCAAGGGCTCTAATTATGACGAATTCAGATTCGGTTGTCGGCCAAATTGGTGATCTCGCCCAAGCTGGCGAACGGATGATCGAAAGATTGCGGCGAAAAGCCTTTCTGCCTGACAGCCGAAAAGGCCTCAATGTTCGGCATGGGATCGCCGAAACTGCGCAGCTGCTTGGCTGTTCGACAAACCGCATACGCATGGCCGAGGACGATGGGCGGCTGCCCGCCCCGCCCTCCGGCGAAAATGGACGCCGTCTTGGGTATACCATCGAGGATATCCTCAATATGCGGCAGGTACTGGGTGCCAGCCCCGAACGTAGTGCTGACGACACACCGGCGATCATCGCCGTCCAGAATTTCAAGGGCGGCGTCGGCAAATCGACTGTTACGACGCACTTGGCTCATTATTTTGCCGTTCAAGGTTATCGCGTGCTTGTAGTCGATTGCGACAGCCAGGCGACTACGACCACTCTTTTTGGTTTCAATCCGCATTTCAACATTACGCGCGAAGAAACGCTGTACCCCTATCTTTCGATCGATCCCACTCAAGCCGATCTCCTGTACGCGGTTAAGCAAACACCTTGGCCGAATGTCGATCTGATCCCTTCTAACCTCGAATTATTTGACGTCGAATATGAACTTGCGGCTTCAGGAGCCGACGGGCAAAGTGTGCTGGCGGCCCGTTTTCGAAAGCTAAAACAAGGACTTATCGACCTCGCTCGCGACTACGACGTGGTCATTCTCGATCCACCACCTGCATTGGGAACCATTTCTCTGGCGGTGATGCAGGCAGCAAACTCGCTGTTAGTCCCATTGGCCGCCACCACCCCCGATTATTGCTCAACCGTGCAATTCCTATCAATGATGGATCAGGTTATCGATCAGCTGATCGAGGCTGGTGTGGACGTTGAATACCAATTTGTGCGTCTACTCTGTTCGAAATTCGACAGCGGAGATCCCAGTCACGATATGGTGCGCGCCATTATGGAGCAGAGCTTCGGCCCTGCCCTCTTACCGGTCCCAATTCTGGAAAGCGCCGAAATTAGCCACGCAGCTCTGCGCATGATGACGGTGTATGAGCTTGAAAAACCGATCGGCACCTCCCGGACACATAAGCGCTGCAAATCCAATCTTGATGAGGCGCTCGGTCAAATCGAACAGCTCGTCAGGCAAGGCTGGGGACGAAGCCAAACGGTCGACGAAAGATTGCTCGTCCATGGCTAAGTTTGAACTAGGAACTGCCGCCGTGAGGACGGTGTGCCAACACATCAGGAACATAACGCGGGCAACTGCCCGTGGGATGATGGGAAGCTAACTATGGCAAAGAAACAGAAAGATTACCTGACTTCCCTGTTAGCTGAGGATCCCGAACAGGATGGCGTTGGAGGAGAAGGGGACTCCGCCACCAAGTCAGATCCCGCCCGCGCCGAACGATCACGGCGCAATTCTCTATTGGGCCGCGAAAGCGCCTTGGCTAAAGTCGCTAGCGGCGAAGTTCGACAAATAACCCAGATATTGCTTGATCCTGAGCGGGTAAGACCATGGGCAGGCAACGCTCGCTCCTATGCTCACCTATCGGAAGCAAATTGCCGGGAGCTCATTGACGCGATCATCGCCGAGGGCGGACAGAAGGTTCCGGCAGTTGTTCGCAGGATTGGAGACGATCCAAAGTTCGACTTCGAGGTTATCGCCGGTACCAGACGGCATTGGTCGATAAGCTGGCTCCGCGCACATTCATATCCAGAAATGAAGTTTTTGGCGCAAGTCGCCGATTTGGATGACGAAGCCGCTTTCCGACTGGCCGATATCGAAAACCGGGCGCGCAAAGACGTGTCCGACCTTGAGCGTGCTCGCAACTATGCCGCAGCACTCAAGGCTCACTACGGCAATCACCAATCGCGTATGGCCGAGCGCTTGAAGCTATCACAAGGGTGGCTGTCCAAGATGATCAAGGTTGCAGCCATTCCCGATACAGTCATCGATGCGTTCGGCTCTCCAGCTGACGTACAGCTGAAGCCCGCTTATCCTCTCGCGCAGGCTATGAAAGATCCTGCGAAGGCATCAGCAATTGTAACGGCAGCAAATGGGCTCGCAAAGCGGCAACAAGAATTGCGGGACAATGGTTCACCCCCCCTCCCCCCGCAAGATGTGCTGCGCGATCTGATGGCGGCGGCTATAAAGCCTGAAGCCAAAAAGGAACTTGTGATCAACGGCGCACAGGAACGTCCAGCAGTGAGTCTGCAGCGATCCAACCGCCAGGGAGTGACTCTTCGGTTGCACTCGGGCCACGGTCTGTCCGACGAAGACTTATTGGCCAGAGTCCGCACGCTACTCGAGACACTCGCAGCTGACGGAGCTGGGCTGCAACGATGATCCCTGCCCTACTCTTCGTTATTCCCTTTCTTCCGGTCGATTATTCCCTGGGGAATAATGGCTCGCGGCCTCACGGCGACATCCGGTGACCCGCGCGCGAAAAAAGTCCATCAACGAACAGTTTGATTTGTTCCTGCCCTATCTCGCCGACTTGCCGCTGCGCGATCAACGCGAAATGATGGAACGTCCATTCTTTTCGCTTGCGAAGCGGAAGCGCATAAAGCCCATCGAGTACACTGCGCCAGATGGGAAATTATGGGTGCATGTGAGTTCAAACCCCGATTATGGCATGGCCACCATCTGGGATGCCGACATTTTGATTTACTGCGCAAGTCAGCTCGCAGACATGGCGCGACGCGGGGTGAATGATGTACCGCGCAAACTGCATATCATGCCGTATGACCTTCTCCGAGCCATCGGACGCCCCACCACCGGTCGCGCTTATGAGTTGCTGGGCCAGGCGCTAGATCGACTGGTTTCCACCACTATCAAAACCAACATTCGGGCTGAAAACAGGCGGGAAGCCACGTTCAGCTGGCTTGATGGGTGGACCCAACTTGTCGACGAGAAAACCGAGCGCAGCCGCGGCATGACACTCGAACTCTCCAACTGGTTCTGGGAAGGCGTCATGATGAAAGGCGGCATTCTGAGCATCGACCGCGCCTATTTCAATATCACCGGCGGGCGTGAGCGGTGGCTATATCGCGTGGCTAGAAAGCACTCTGGAGGCGCCGGTGAGAGCGGATTTGCAATCTCAATGCCGGTCCTCTTCGAAAAATCGGGAGCCGAAGGCCAATATCGCCGCTTCAAGTTCGAGCTGCTTAAACTCGCTGAGAAGGACAGTCTGCCTGGATACCATTTGTCCGTGGAGCCCGGTAAAGGCGGGGAGCCGCTGCTTCGTATGCAACGAGCGGACAAGCATGTCCTCAAGCCTGAGGTTGCCAAGGGACAGCAACAAACCGACGCCACTGCTTGTGCTGAGCGTGATCTTTCCCCGGGGAAAGATTTGCAAAAGCTTCGCGCGGTTGATTTGTCTGGAGGGCAGGGCGCCACCACTTCTGAGCCGACAGTGAACGCGAGTGCGCTCATCCGATCAACGGTTGCAGGTCTCTCAGATCGCGCCACGCGGGGCATTATTACCGAAGATACCCTGCATTTCCTTCGTGAGAAATGTCCTGGATGGGACCTCTACGCGCTTCACGCTGAGTTTGAAGGCTGGGTCAACGCTGCTTCGGATCGAACTCCTGTCAATTGGCAGAAAGCCTTCATTGGATGGGTCAAACGCCACCATGAAAAGCATAAGCACGAGCTTCGAGGGTAGCATTGCCCGGCTCGCGCAACGAACTGTGCGCACTTCCAAAACCCGCTGATCGGTTGAAAACTTGGTTCCGTTCCAGATGTGTCGTGTCACGCAGCGCGCCTATGCGGCCGAACCAGTTTGGCGGCGGGTATTGAACCTTTTCCAACACATGTCGCTGCGATATGATTCAACTGAACCACCAATTGTCATCGGTTTTCCCGACTTTCGACACATAGGGAACAGTAAATGTCCATGCATCGACACTTCGGGAACCGATGGGCGATACATCGGGAACGAAATGTCGTCACTCTGGGAACAGATTATCGACCCTTCAGGAACTTGGGTGACATCCGAACTAACGGTAAATAGGCGAGTCGCGGGCCAAGGACGCGCGGTCTAACCTCTCTAACCTAACTGTAACCCATCTAACGTCGATGATTTTTCAAATTCAGTTTGATCAAGGGGAAGGGTGCTTGGCCGAACGCTTGGTGATCAAACTCCCAACCTTTCGCATCGCAATAGCGTTCTCTTTCTGTTCTGCTAGAATACCCAGCACTGTCTAAGCTACCAGGCAAAGCGGTTTGCCGATCGAATTGGTTCATTCGCATTTTCCCGCATGTCCTGATCTGAAAATGCAAGCCTATCCGACCCCGCTCCGACAGGTGAAGATAAAATAGGTATTTCATCCAAGACAGCTTGGGGAGGGGAGGGGGAGTGGCAAAGTGAGGAGGTTGTATGTCAATTACCGCGCTTAAGCCCACACAGGAAACCGTAGATCTCGTAGCCGGTTTAGACGGCAAATGGCATGGATCCTATGCAATGTGCGTTTGTCCTGCACACGCAGATCGATCACCGTCATTATCTATTCGTCAGGGCCGAAACGGTATCCTTGTTCATTGCTTTGCAGGATGCGCCAATAATGACGTGCTTCGCGAAATTTCCAGATCTACACCGATCAGTAACTCTCCAAAACCAGACTACCGCGCGTCGAGCGCGACAGGCAATGCAATTCGCTTATGGGACCAATCAATCGAGATTGGCGGAACACCGGCGCAGATTTACCTTCGATCACGCAATTTGCCGGACCAGCAACATGACCTGCGATATCATCCCAGGTGTCCTTTTGGCCGAAAGCCCAACGCCAAGTTTGTACCCGCAGTCATGGTCGCTATTCGCTTCGGTCAGAACATCAATGCCATACAGCGCATCCGCCTGAACAAAACAGCCACAGGTCACGAAGGCAAATTCATGCTTGGGCGGCCTGGCCAAGGAGCCTGGGCCCCGCGCTTTTCAGGGACAACGCTGGCGATTGCAGAGAGCATGGAAGATGCTGCCGCCTATACCAAGCTTCATGGAACCCCATGCTGGAGCGCGCTTGGCGGCGAGCGACTAGCGCTTATCCGGATTCCGGACCATGTCGATCGGCTCATCATCGCAGAAGACAATAATGACCCGGGACGGCTTGGTGCGTTAGCCGCGATGGAAGCACATGCGCGTCAGGGACTGACGATAGAACGAGATCCGCCGCCGCGCCGGTATGGCGATTGGGCGGAGGTCAACGAAGCCCGCTCGATCTAGCGCCTCACACCACCTGATTACCCGAAAAAAGGGGGAGGGGGATGTTGGATGTCACACCAGCATCAGGAGTGTGAACGTGACCGATCTTTTCCAACAATCCAGCAGCCGTCTCGATGCGGCAATTGCCGAAACAGCCTCGGCCATATCTGCAGGAAGCCTGACAAAAAAATCCCTCTTCGACACCATGACCCATATGCACGGTGAAGGTTCAGCGGGTGGATCTTGGTCACAGCGCGACGCCTTCGATCTTCTTGAAGCAGGTCTCTCAGTACACCTCTCGAAAGCGTTTTCAGACGTAACGCAAAGTGCGATCAGCGATATTACCGCGACAATCCAGCAGCTCCCGACTCACACGGTTCGCAGCGAGGACCAGATCCGCTATCAGCAGTTTTCGACACCCGCAGATCTGGCTGCGCTAGCAGTTATTCTGGCGCAGCCTCGCACCTCGGACATCGTTCTGGAGCCGAGCGCAGGACACGGATCGATGGTCGCCATGCTGCCGCCGGTAAAGGCGCTGCATCTGAATGAGCTGGACGCCAAGCGGCGCACCAAGCTCGCACGCCTATTTCCCGATGCGCAGATCACCGGTGTCGACGGCGCGATGCTCACATCCCTTCTCGATGAGACGATCCGGCCAAGCCTGATCCTTATGAACCCGCCATTTTCTCGCTCGCAGGGCAGGGGGGTCGATGGCCACGCGGCCGTTCGCCACCTTCGTTCTGCATTGGCACGCCTGACGCCTGGAGGGCGCCTTGTAGCCGTCATGCCAGACTGGTTCACGACCAGCGCCAAGCTTATGAAGATCTACAACGATACGCTGGCAAACTGCACAGTCCAGACATCATGCCGACTCGACAAATGCTACCAGAAGCAGGGTACGAACGTAGCGGTACGTCTGTATGTAATCGACAAGGTACCCGGCAACATCCGCCCGTCAGTGCTTGCGCGAGACACAGTCGGCGAGCTCATCGCGAATATTTTGGTCACCAAGCGCTGCGAAACACGCACCGCACCTCAAGCACAGCCAGTGGTCGCCAAGCCCAAAGCTGCCACCCTCTTCCGCGCCATGAGAGCGAAGCCGAGAAGCGTGCCTGCAGTGAAGCGCATCGTTCCCACACAGGAAATAGGTCCCGTTTCCTACCAAAAGCTGGAAGCTCCGCGTCCCCTGGGAGAGCAGACAGGCGTCTATCTCCCCTACAGGCCAAGCCGCGTTGAGATCGAGGGCGCCGCGCCCCATCCAACGCCGCTGGTCGAAAGTGTTGCGATGGGTTCGATCCCGGCCCCGGTGCCACAGTACGAACCGAACCTCCACAAGCGCATCACTGTTGATGCCTTGCTGTCAGAAGCCCAACTCGAGACTGTGATTTACGCGGGCAATGCTTGGGAACAGTATCTGGACGGCATTTTTACACCCTCCGAAGAAGGCGTCGGCCTGACTCTCGACGAGAAGGGCAGACGCTACCGGAAAGGCTATTTCCTCGGAGATGGAACAGGAGCGGGGAAGGGGAGGCAGGTTGCCGCCTGCATTCTCGACAGCTGGCTCGCCGGTCGCCACAAGGCCATATGGATTTCTAAAAATGAAAGCCTGCTTGAAGATGCCCGTCGGGACTGGTCGGCAATTGGTGGCATGCCCGGTGATATCCAGCCCCTCTCCAGCTGGAAAATCGACGAGCCCATTCCCTTCAACGACGGGATTCTGTTCGTCACCTATCCAACACTGCGCAGTCAAAGGCAGGATGCAACGCGCCTGAAGCAATTGCTCGACTGGGCGGAAGAATGTTTTGACGGCGTAATCGCATTCGATGAAAGCCATGAAATGGGCGGAGTCGCAGGCGGGGAGGGGGCGCGGGGCGCAAAAAGCGGGTCTCTGCAGGGGATCGCCGGTGTGCTTCTGCAGAACCATCTCCCGGATGCCCGCGTGCTCTACGCATCGGCTACTGGAGCCTCGGATGTCAACAATCTGGCGTATGCTGTCAGATTGGGACTGTGGGGGCCAGGAACAGCCTTCTCAAACCGCGAGGATTTCATTGGACAAATCCGTTCAGGCGGCATTGCGGCGATGGAACTCGTCTCGCGCGACCTTAAGGCGCTCGGTCTCTATCAGGCCCGTGCTCTGAGCTTCGCAGGGGTCGAGTATGACGTGCTGAAGCACGAACTGACCGATCAGCAGATCGGCGTTTATGACACCTATGCAGACGCGTGGGCAATCATTCACCAGAATATGGAAGAAGCACTCGCGCTCACCAATGTGGTCGATGACCTCGAAGGCGGGACGCTGAACAGTGGCGCAAAAGCAGCAGCCCGATCGAGATTCGAGGGATCGAAGCAGCGCTTCTTCAACCAAGTGCTACTCTCGATGAAGCTGCCGACACTGATTGCGACGATCAACGGACATCTCGATGATGAGAAATCGATCGTCATTCAGCTTGTTTCGACAGCAGAGAGTATACTCGACCGCCGTCTCAATACCCTGTCGCCCGAGGAGCGAGCCGAGCTCGACATCGACCTCAGTCCAAGGGAGAATGTGATCGACTATCTCGAGCGCGCCTTCCCGACGCAGCAAATGCGCGTTTACGTCGATGATACTGGCGAAGACCGGTCGATGCCGCTTTTCGATGATGAAGGCAGGCCAGTCCACAACCAGCAGGCGCTGGCAAAACGCCAGGAGCTGATCGAACATATCTGCGCCATGCCGCCCATTAAGCCTGCTCTCGACGGCATTATCGAACATTACGGACCGGATGCCGTTGCTGAGGTCACAGGGCGCACCAAGAGGCTCCTGTCGCAAAGTGACGGCAGCCAGAAGTTGGAGAGCCGTTCAGCGCGTACCAACCAGTCTGAAACCGATCAGTTCATGGATGGCCGCAAGAAGATCCTCGTTTTCAGCGATGCGGGCGGAACGGGCCGCTCCTATCATGCAAGCCTCGACGCGCAAAACCAGAGCCAGCGGGTGCATTTCCTGCTCGAACCCGGTTGGAGAGCAGACCGCGCGATTCAGGGTCTCGGGCGAACGCACCGGACCCATCAGGCCACAACGCCGCTCTTCCGGCCCGTCACCACCAACTGCAAGGGCGAACTGCGCTTTACCAGCACTATTGCAAGGCGGCTCGACAGCCTTGGCGCTCTCACGCGCGGGCAGCGGCAGACCGGTGGCCAGAACCTGTTTGACCCGGCTGACAATCTCGAAAGCGAATATGCCAAAGCGGCCCTCGTCACATGGTTCTCACTTCTGGCAGAAGGAAAACTGACCAGCACAACCCTGCTGGACTTTCAAAAGCGGAGCGGGCTGTCCATCGTTTCCGAAGATGGCATTCTTGAGGAAGACCTGCCTCCCATTCAAAGGTGGCTCAATCGGATACTCGCGCTGCCGATCGCCATGCAGAATGCGATCTTCGACGAGTTTCTTGCACTTCTGGAGGCGCGTGTGTCCGCAGCCCGTGACGCCGGCACTCTGGATATCGGGGTTGAAACCATACAAGTCGAAAAAGCTGAAGTCGCTGAGGATATCGTCCTAAGGACAGATGAAAAAACAGGGGCCACATCACATCTTTTGCGGATCGATCTGACCACCAAATACAAGCCAATCACGCTGGAGCGCGTTCTCGAGCGCTGCGACTGGTCAGAGGGCTGTGTGCTCATGAAGAATGCCAAAAGTGGCAAGGCCGCGCTGTGCGAACCATCGCGTCATTTCATGACCGAACGCGGCGATCTCATCCAGCGCATTATCCTTCATCGGCCCTTGCGCCGTGAATATCACGATCAATCCGATCTTGCCGAAAGTGCCTGGGAAGAATGCGGCAGGCGCACATTCGCAAATCTCTGGAACGCGGAGGCGGAGGACAGCACATCACGCCTCCATAGGGAGACGATTCATCTGGCGACAGGGCTGCTTCTGCCTATCTGGTCATCTCTTCCGCGCGATCACCTTGAGGTCAACCGGATCGTCGACCAACAAGGCTGCAGCTGGCTCGGACGCATTGTGCATGACACAGACGTAGCTGATCTTCTGACAAAATTCGGCGCAAGCTCCAATCTGAAGCTGTCGAAAGAGGCGGTGTTGAGATCGCTGTGCGAGAACCGCAGCGTGCAGATCGACCAGCCATTCCCCGCACTGCTGAAATGCTCCAGAGTGGCGGGCGAAAGACGGTTTGAAATTACCGGAGCGCCTGTGGCTCAACTGCCGTGGCTCAAGAGCCTGGGGTGCTTTACCGAGATAATCTCCTACAAGACACGTGTCTTCATTCCTGTGAAGAGCCCTGAGCGGGTCATTAAAGCTCTCCTCTCATCAAACTGAACACCGCAAGACCCCTACCCAGCGAAAGGATGGGGGGAGGGTGTGTTTTGTCCGATCAAAAAGACGGACGAATATCAGGAGAAAAACCATGCAAATCCCGTTTTCAAAGCTCTATCTGAGCGAAGCCAATGTCCGCAAGACGCGAAACGAGAAAGAGGACGCTCAGCTTTCAGCTGATATCGAAGCCCGCGGCCTCCTCCAGAATCTGCTTGTCACGAAAAGCAAGAAGCGCGGCAAATATGCCGTGATCGCCGGCGGCCGCAGGCTTCGGGCAATCGAAATGATCGTCGAACGCGGCGCGTGGGACAAGACAGCCGAAATCGAATGCAAGCTGCTCGATGGCAGCGAAGACGATGCAGGCGAAGCCTCGCTAGCCGAAAATTTCCAGCGGGTGGGAATGTCGCCTGCTGAAGAATGCCGCGCCTTCCAGCATTTCATCACCGAAGGCAATGATACGGCCGCCGTCGCGCAGCGCTTTGGTCTTACCCAGCGTTTCGTCGATGGGCGCTTGCGCCTTGCAAATCTTGCAGAGCCGATCTTTGAAGCCCTTGCCAGCGGTGATATCACGCTCGAAATTGCCAAGGCATATGCTGCTACCGACCAGCATGAAGTGCAGCTTCGCGTTTACGAGCAAATGCGTCACGCCTGGAACCCAAGCACAGATGCAATCCGGCGCATGATTGCAGACGGCTGGATGCGCGGCAACGATCCGATCGCGCTTCTCGTCGGTGAGGAACGCTACGTTGCAGCTGGAGGCAAGATCGAACGTGATCTGTTCAGCGACAAAGCAGATGACCGCTGGGTCGATGTCGAAATCGCCCACGAACTTGCAGCTGCCAAGCTCGAAGCCGAAGCAGAACGCGTTTCGGCCGAAACCGGCGTTGCCTGGGTGACACCCGTGGCATCGACCAACTCTTGGCAGGCCCGCAACGAGGCAAATGTATTTGCCGTTCGGCTTCCGCCTGTTCCTCTCTCAGAAGAAGCCCGCAATCGCATCGACGAAATCGACGCGCGAATGGACGACATTACGGCGACCTTCGAGGACGAAGGTGCTCAGGAAAACGGCGATATCGACGTCGAAGCACTCGAAACCGAATACGAAACGCTCGAGACCGAACGCACCGACCTGGAAAATCCTGTCCGGTCGCTCCCGGAAGAATGGCGCCCTGAAGTAGGTCAGTATCTGGTACTGACGACCAAGGGAGAGATGGTTCTCGAAAGCGACTATTATAGCGAAAAGCGCCTCAGCTTCGAGCAGGATGACGATGGCAACATCACGGCCACGAGCGAGGAGGCTCCGACAGGTGGTAACGGCAACTCGAACAAGCCGCCTGCGAAGCCGGAAGCTGTTGCGCCAGGTGGGGCAAAGCCGATCAGCGCGAAGCTGTTCGACGAACTCGCTGTTCAGCGCCGCAACATCCTGTCTGCATCGCTCCTGTGCGATCCCGGCCTTGCGCTCGACTTTGCAATCTTCAGCCTGTCCGACGATCGCAGCTACGAGAGCAAGGGAACATCGCTGTCAGGCGGGAAGCCCAATGATCCGGCCTCTGGCGATATCTCGCAGTCCAGCGCCGAAGGCATTCTCGCGCAAGCCGAGGAAGTTCTCGACAAGAGCTGGCGCGAACACAAGGACATGATCGATCGGTTCCTAGCCTTCCGCGACCTCGACGATGACGCGAAAGCCTCGTGGCTCTCCTACCTCGTGGCAATCTCGCTGGAAGCGAAGAAGGGTTACAGCTCCGAATATCACCCGCTTCATGCGTTGCTGGGTACGATGCTCGATATCGACGTCGCGGCGATGTGGCGGCCGAATGCGGAAAACTTCTTCGACCGCATTCCCAAGGGTGCGTGCCTCGCAGCACTTACTGAGATTGGCGGGGCCGAGTTGGCGGCTCGCTATGCGGCTTCGAAGAAGCAAGATCTCTCGAAGACTTGCGAGAAGATCTTCTCCGGCGACACGATTATGGAGGAAGACGTCAAGGAGCGCGCCCTCAGCTGGATTCCTGAAGCCATGAAGTTCTCTTTGCCGATCAAGGTCGAACAACCCGCCGTTTCCGAACCCGACGACGAAGCTGACATCAGCGAGGACGATCAAGCAGTCGCTGACAAGGCTGTCGACGTCACCAAGGACGTCGAAGTCTCCGGCACCGAAACTGCCGACGAAGAAGCGGCCGTGGAGGCCTGAAACCAGCCTCCTTCCTGATGCAACTGGCCCGGTGCTCGCAGCAGCACCGGGCCTTTTTCTTGCGGAGATTTCTCATGGCACGAACCACAAAACGTGACGTCGCCCAGGACATTACCAATCTTATAATTGCCAAGATCGAGGCCGGAACATTGCCTTGGCGCAGACCCTGGAAGAAGACAGGCACCGGCGGCGCGCCCCTCCGTGCAGGCGGCCAACGCTATACCGGCATCAACTCCCTTTACCTTTGGGCGGTTGCCGACAGTTTCGGCTATAGCTCGCGCTACTGGATGACCTACAGGCAGGCGCAGGAACTCGGGGGCCAGGTCCGCAAGGGCGAAACAGCCGAGCCGAGCATATATTTCAACAGCACCAAAAAAACTGATATCGACCAGTTAACGGGCGAGGAATCTCTCCGCACAATCCGTTTCATGCGGGCCTATTCGGTATTTAACGCCTCGCAGATCGATGGACTGCCGCCGTGGTTCTATCCAGACCCCGTGCCAGAGAGCCCACCAACACCTTCAGAAAAGGCCGCTGCGGTCAGGGCATTCTTCACGCCGATCCCCACGGACGTACGCTATGGCGGCGACCGCGCATTCTTTTCGCCAGGCGGCGACTTCATTCAAATGCCTCATCGCAACAGCTTCACCAGCGAGGACGGACTTACAGCTACGCTTGCGCATGAAACGGGCCATTGGACAGGTCACGCATCGCGTCTTGCTCGGACCTTCGGCAAACGCTTTGGAGACAAAGCTTACAGTTTCGAAGAGCTTGTAGCCGAGCAGATCTCAGCGCGCATCTGTTACGAACTCGGACTACCGGCAGATCTCCATGAGAGTCATGCAAGTTACATCGGCCATTGGCTCGACATCCTGAAGGGCGACAAAACGGCGATCATTACGGCGGCCGCAAAAGCTGATCAGGCCTTCAACTATCTCGCAGAATTTTCCGGCTACACCGACGAGTCAGCCAAGGAGAAGGACCGTGAAACGCCGTCACTTCACGCTCACGCTTGAGCTTGGGCCCGATGCTGTCGTTCGCCTGCTGCAGCTTGAACAATATGCGACCGACTTAGTTGGCGGTAAGCGAAGGCATACCGGACCAGGATTGCGAGCGCGGATCATTGATCTTTTCCCCAACCGCGAGGTCTCCACGGTTCTTGATGATCTGATTGGAAAAGCAGAACCGGGATGGCGCGTTGGAGCCCTGCGAGACGGAACCCAGCTGCTGTCGATCGTTACGACAGACGCAGGTGCGGCATTCTCGACCATCGCCAGAATTCTTGAAGTGGTCGCGCCAGAAGCGTTTGCCAAGCCCATGAGCTTTGAGCCGATGCAGGGTCGGACACACAACGCACTGTCAACAGCGCTTCATTAAAGGGGAGGGGGAGGGGGCCATTGCAACTGCACTGGAAGGAAAGCCCCATGTCCTGCGACATCGACTATCGTTACCGGCGCGCGCTTCAGCCAGATGGTCTCACCACCTACGAGAATGCACTTATCGCAGTGAATGAAGCTATCGCTGATGCTAAACTAGCGGGGCGGAAGCCCGCTGACTGCCCCGGTGTTCGCCTCCTGACCCGGCACCTTTCTAGGATCGCCGAGGGCGAGGAAACACATCGTCCAGACCTCGACGCACATTTACGCGAACAGTGCATGACGCGTGTTGCTGAACTAAGACACACGCCGGCAATTATCGCGCTGGTCAGGCGCGGCATCGACTATCGTAGCGAAGAACTTCGGCATTATCGCAGGGAAGGCAGTCGCACACTTCGCCAGGTCGCAAACCAGCTTGGCATCGATCACACGGAATATCGGCTTGGTTATTATGCACCAAATGAGTCGATGGCCGGCGAGCATGTCATGGAAGCGTCCGGGCTTTACGTTCGCATTTCGCCAGAACGATTTGGCGAACCCGGTGTCGCGTGGCGAAATCCGCACTGGAAGCCGCCAGGGACCGCGATGCGGAAAGCGCCTATTACCGTGCTGCGCGACATCCCCGCTTTTGCTCGGCGGATCGCAAGGGAACTCAAATTATCACCGCCGGCACAGCCCGGCCTCATCTGAAGGAATATCCAATGGGTTGGCTTTCCATGATGCGCTCCGCGATGGGCGAAAATGAAACACCGAAGCGTTATCTCGACGCCCAGCTCACCTATGAGCATGAAGCAGAAGGTGAGAACCCGCTCCGCGGCTGCCGCGTTCTCAAGAGCGTCTATTCCGGCTCAACATATTACGCTGCCGTCGAACGGTACGACGTTGAAGGAAACACAGTCTACGTCATCGCAATCATCTGTCTCGTCCGCTGGAATCCGAAAGCCGCCGATGGCTATATTTTCGCCTACAAGGATATGGAGGAGGGCTCAGGCCCGAATGAATGCAAGTGTCCGCGTAGCATTCTGGAGCTTCTATCGCCCACAGATCATCCTTGGGCTATCGATTGGCGTAACCGCTGCTATCGCTCTCTACGGCTGCGGGAACGACGCCTCGAAGATGGCAACATTATCCGGTTTCCCGAGCCGATGAAGTTTACCGACGGCAGCGAACATCGCGAGTTTCGCGTACGCAAGGAAGGCCGGAAGATCGTGTTGATGCTCGAGGACGGAAGCGGCCGCTACAAAGTCAGTCGCCTAATGGAAAGAGCCTTTGAGATTGTGCGTGAGCGCCCAAAGCCCAAAACAATTTTCCCGACACCGTGAAACATAAGGGCGATTCCGATGGCAAGCGAGCAACTCGACCCAAGGCGGCAGAAGTTATGTAGCAGGCAGAATGCCGAGCAGGTTGCAATGCGCATGAGCGAAGCGACCGGCACGGATCACTCTGTCCTGAGGACAAGATGCTTGCTCCAACCATTCTGCGTTGTTCCTGGCGACAAGGGTGATCCCGCAATGCTCGAACTGCAGGTGGTCGTGCTGTGACGCACTTTCCGCAACAGCAACCCGTCCCGTCCTTCGGCCTTCAAGACATCAGCGGCAATGCTAAAAGGTCCGGAATTAGGTGATTTGCCGAGGCTTCGGTTTTGCGTGCGATCTGAGAAAAGCAGACATTGTTTTGGGCAATGTGAAGATCGACCAGAACTTATTGTTCGGCCTCTTGCCCAAAGAGCGCATCGATAATCGGGCATTCGGGCACGTCGCCGCCTTCGCATTGCGCCGACACACTGACGAGTGTGCGTTCCAGCTTTTTGAGGTCAGCGATTTTTTGCCGTACGCTCGTTAGATGATCGCGGGTTAGATCGAGAACCTCGCCGCAGCTATAGTCGTGAGAATCGACAAGGCTCAGCAGGCTTTGTAGCTCCTCGATCGAAAACCCGAGATCGCGCCCGCGTAATATGAAGCCGAGCCGAGCTTGATCGTCTCCCGAATACAGCCTGTGACCGGCGGCGGTGCGCTCGGGAGGATAGAGAAGGCCTATGTTTTCATAGTAGCGGATAGTCTCCAGATTGCAGCCTGACCGAATGGCTAGCTCGCCGCGTTTTATCATCTGTGTTTGGCTCATTCAAAAAATCCTGAAATTAGTGCTTGAACCTGTAGTTACTACAGAGACTATATCTATTTTTGACGATGTTCAATGATGAGAAAATTCGCATGACCGCAGTGAAGCGCCAAAACCAAATGCCCGCACAGCCGACCGGGAAGCGTAGTTGGTGGGCTGTGGGGGGTATAACCGGGGCCGTGGTGGCATCGTCCTGCTGCATTGTGCCGCTCGTTCTGGTCACACTTGGCATAAGCGGAGCATGGATTGGTAACCTGACCGCTCTCGAACCCTACAAGTGGTATTTTGTTGCGCTAACCGTCGGATTTCTGGCTGCAGGCTTCTGGCACGTGTATTTTCGCGCACCTCCCGCCTGCGAAGACGGCTCATATTGTGCGCGTCCGCAATCGTCCATCATCGCAAAAACCTTTCTTTGGGCCGGAACAATACTCATTGCTCTATCGATCACGATCGATTGGTGGGCACCATTTTTCTACTAGGAGACCGATCATGAAACGCGCTTCAATTATATTTTCAGCAGTTATTGCCCTCGGAGCAGGTGGCCTCGGTACGATGGCGCTTTTACCAACTTCTGGAGCTCTGGCAGGTTCGGAAGCTACGTCCCAAAATGCCCTTGAACGCCACACATTTGCGATTGAAAACATGACCTGTGCTACGTGCCCGATCACTGTCAAGAAGGCCATGAGCAACGTCGACGGTGTCTCCTCGGTCGAGGTCGATTTCGAAACGAAGACCGCGACAGTCCTGTTCGATCCGCGCCAAACGACGATTTCTGCGGTCGCCTCAGCTTCAACCAACGCCGGTTATCCCGCGCGTTCGACCGCATCGCGCCAGAGGTGAACGATCGAACACTGCTGCGTTTCGGTATTCTCGGCACAATCATTGTCGCTTTGTGCTGCTTCACGCCGATCTTGGTAATTCTGGTAGCTGCGGTCGGTCTGTCCGCGCTGACGGGTTATCTGGATTATGTGCTGATACCGGCGTTGCTCATATTTCTTGGACTGACTGTTTATGCAGTTCGTCGGCGCAATAAGCGCTCCGACACTGCTGATTGATTGGAAGCATAATGAATGATTGTTGCACGCCAGGTAGTGGCGGGCGCTACGACCTTGTCGTCGTGGGTGCTGGGTCGGCAGGGTTTTCCGCCGCGATCACGGCTGCCGGTACGGGAGCCAAGGTTGCTTTGATAGGGCATGGCACGATCGGCGGCACCTGTGTCAATGTTGGCTGTGTCCCATCCAAGGCGATGATACGCGCGGCAGAGTCAATCCATGGCGCCAAATCGGCGAACCGCTTTCCAGGGGTCACCGGCAGCGCCAAGGTCGAGAATTGGACGCAGCTAATCGCCGCGAAGGACAATCTCGTCGAGGGGTTGCGGCAAAAAAAATATGCCGATTTGCTGCCCGAATATGAAAATGTCGACTATTTCGATGAGGGGCCGGCGCGCGTTGTCGAGGGCGGCGTCCAAATTGGCGAGCGCGTTATTCTGGCGCCAAAGATCATTGTCGCAACGGGCGGCCGCCCCTCGCTCCCTCCGATCAAGGGAATTGACGAGGTTTCCACACTCGACAGCACCGAACTGCTCGACCTGAAAACATTACCGAAAAGTCTCATCTTCATCGGCGGCGGCTATATCGGTTCCGAGCTGGCACTAATGATGGCGAGAATGGGTGTCGAAGTAACGATTATCTGCCGTTCACGCCTATTGCCCGGGGCGGAGCCCGAGATTTCGCACGCATTGACCGAATCCTTCCGCGCGGAAGGTATCACCATGTATTGCGGAAGCACCTATGATGCTTGCCGCCAAGATGGTTTCGGGGTCACGATCTGTATAGAGCACGAAGGCGAACGGCTCGAACTTACCGCCGAAAGCCTTGCGGTTATGACCGGCCGGACACCAAACACAAAAGGCTTGAGTCTCGACGATGTCGGCGTTGCGCTCGATAGTCGCGGCGCGATTATCGTTGGCGACAATATGCAAACCAGCAACCCCGTTATCTATGCCGCAGGCGATGTGACCAACCGTGACCAATTTGTGTATATGGCCGCTTACGGGGCCAAGCTTGCGGCCATGAACGCTGTCGCATCGGGCGCGGAGGTCTATGACAAATCGGCCATGCCATGGGTCGTCTTTACAGACCCCCAAGTTGCGGGCGTTGGCTTGAGTGAAGCCGAGGCGCGGCAAGCCGGCTTTGAAGTAAAGACTTCACTTGTCCCGTTAGACCAAGTGCCTCGTGCATTGGCTGCTCGCGATACGAGGGGCCTGATCAAGCTCGTTGCTGACAGTAACACTGACAAGTTACTCGGCGGTCAGATCATGGCACCTGAAGGTTCGGACAGCATCCAGACACTGGCTATGGCCCTTAAATTCGAGATGACGGCAAAGGCATTGGGCGAAACGATTTTTCCGTATCTGACAACTGTCGAAGGTTTAAAGCTTGCGGCCCAGACATTCGACAAGGACGTAACCAAACTATCGTGCTGTGCGGGCTAATAAAAATATGCCGAGAAAAATTATAGAAAGCCAAGTGTAGTGAACGTTAAAATTTGCCCCAGCTGCGGATGTTCTTTGGTACGGCTTGGAATTGCTGAAGCTCAAGCTGTACAACTTGACCATTCTGGGGCTGCGTATTTTTTCTGTTGTCAGGGATGCGCCGATATTTTCCAGGAACAGCCCGATCATTTTGTCGAAGAGGTTAAGGACATACATGTTTGCCCTTCATGCCTTGCTGAAAAACCATCCGCCTACACGGTTCCTGTAGCGCATAATGGACAGGAACTTCGGTTCTGTCGCTGCCCCCATTGCGCAGAGGTTTTTGCAAAAGACCCGGACTTCTATCTCGATCGCTTGACCGGAAAAACTGAATTCAAGGGCCTGTTTAGTGAGTCAGGAGCGGCATGTTGTTAGCTCAGTTCCAAGACAGCGGCGTGAGGCGTTCGAACCAACGCAGTCTTTGCTCACCCCGATCTTAGCACTCTAGGCCGACGACAAAGATTAAGGAAAACCACTGCGATGACAGATTCCATTCGAATATCCAGCCAGCAGCAATCCCGATTGGAGATAGTGTTCGATCATTTGGAAGCCTCGAAAGATGCTCGGCGAAGATTGGCGCAACCCAAACAGACCATCACCGTGAACATCCCAGTGCGAATGGATGACGGTTCACTAAAAGTATTTCAAGGCTGGCGCGTTCAATATGATGACACGCGCGGTCCGAGCAAAGGTGGGATCCGGTTCCATGAGGACGTTACAGCCAAAGAAGTGACCGCGCTAAGTTTCTGGATGACCATCAAATGTGCTGTCGTCGATTTGCCCTTTGGTGGCGCAAAGGGCGGTGTTTGTGTCGATCCGAAGACTTTGTCTCGGCTCGAACTGGAGCGGCTGTCTCGCGGTTATATGCGCGCAGTTTATGATGTTGTTGGGCCTGACCGCGACATACCTGCACCCGACGTCAATACCAATGCGACTGTAATGGGATGGATGGCCGTCGAATTTACTCAGATTGAGCGCCGTCAAGTTCCGGCGGTCATCACAGGAAAACCGTTGGGGCTTGGCGGCTCCCAGGGGCGTGAGGCGGCGACAGGACGAGGCGCGCTACAGGTTCTGAATATATGGGCCCAGCGAGCAGGAAAGTCGCCGGAAGATCTAACGGTCGCTGTGCAAGGGTTTGGCAACGCAGGATACCATTTCGCGCGTCTTGCCCATGAAGCAGGATACAAGGTCGTTGCAGTCTCCGATTCGAAGGGAGCCATCTATTCCGACGACGGATTAGATCCCGAACCGATTTGGCGCCACAAACACAAGACGCGTGAGCTTAAAGGTATGGTCTACTGCGACACCTCCGTATGCGAAGAAGCAGACTTCAATCAGCTTACAAATGACGAGCTACTTGAGCTCGATGTAGATGTGCTGGTGCTGGCCGCCTTGGAAAATGCCATTACTGAAGAAAATGCCAAAGGCGTCAGATCGGCATTGATTCTGGAGATCGCCAATGGCCCGATCAGCCCGGAAGCCGACTCAATTCTGGGCGACTGCAACATCGAGATCCTGCCCGACGTTCTTGTGAATTCGGGCGGCGTAATCGTTAGCTATCTGGAATGGGTTCAGAACCGGTCCGGTGATTACTGGGCTGAAGAAGCCGTGGAACACCGATTGGCTGAGCGTCTCGACCGTGAAGCCAAGTCGTGTTTTCAGCTAGCTGACGATGAAGGCGTTTCGATGCGCATCGCGGCTTATATGCAAGGTATCGGCCGCATTGCCCAAGCGATGGATCATCGCGGAACTCAAGACTTCTTCAACAGCGCATCCAGCTAAATTCTCCGTGAAGGAATACTTATGAATAAATCTTTCGATCTCATCGTTCTCGGCGTTGGTATGGCTGCGGTAAATGCGGCCAACAAATGCGCCGCTGCTGGTTGGTCGGTCGCAGTGGTTGACGAACTTCCCTATGGCGGCACCTGCGCGCTGCGCGGCTGCGACCCAAAAAAGATGCTGCGCAGGGGCGCGGAGATCATCGATGCTGCGCGGCTCATGCAGGGTAACGGCATCAATCCAGGCGAGATCAGGATCGACTGGGCGGACCTTGTGGCGTTCACGCGAACCTTTACCGGAAAAATGCCCGGCAAGATCGAAGCCAGCCTTGATGATAAGGGTGTTACCACACTTCACGGGTCGGCACGCTTCGTAGATGAAAACACCATCGAAATCGACGGCAAAGAGCGCTTGCAGGCCGATCATATCCTGATCGCGACAGGCTCCAAGCCCCGCCCGATCGATATTCCGGGTGCCGAGCACCTGACCGACAGCACAGAATTCATGCGGATGGAGACGCTTCCCAAGCGTATTCTCTTTATCGGCGGCGGTTTCATCTCGTTCGAATTTGCCCACATCGCTGCACGGGCTGGCAGCAAGGTGTGCGTTGTTGATCGCGGGGAGAGACCGCTCAAAGGTTTTGATGCCGATCTTGTTGACAAGCTCGTCACGCGTGGAGGCGAGGCCGGTGTTGAAGTGAGGCGGCGCACTTCACTCAAATCTATTAGTTGGGATGGTTCGAGCTATTTCGTCACTGTCGAAACGGATGGTCAGACGGAGGATTTGCAGGCCGATCTTGTCGTCCACGGTGCGGGCCGGGTTCCAGCGATCGATCAGCTCGACTTGTCCGCAGCCGGTATCGAGGCAACCAATGCAGGCATTGCCGTGAACGAATATCTGCAGAGCCGGTCCAACCCGGCCGTCTACGCGGCGGGCGATGCCGCGGACACGCAAGGCGCACCGCTAACGCCGGTCGCCGTGTTTGAAGGCAAGGTGGCCGCCTCCAACATGCTCAAGGGCAATCACACAGAGCCCGATTACAAGGGCATTCCAAGCGTGGTATTCACCATCCCCGAATTGGCGCGCGTGGGCATGCTCGAAGACGAAGCAAGAGCGGCAGGATATCAGGTGCGTGTTGCGGAAAACGACACGAGCGAATGGTATTCGAATATCCGCGTTGGCGAGAAGTGCGGCGCCACCAAGATCATCATTGATGATGACACGGACAGAATCCTGGGCGGGCATCTACTCGGCCATGGATATGGAGAGTTGGTCAACTTTCTTGGTCTCGCCATGCGACTGGGATTGACCACTGGCGATCTCAAGAAAATGGTGAGCGCCTATCCATCTGTCGGCTCCGATCTTGGATCGATGTTGTGAGATGACCTGCATCGAGCCGTCATATCACGCCTTTGCCAATTGCTAATCAATACTCATCACGGGTGGGCGCTCACATTAGCAATGGCCGCTTTTAGAAGGCGAGCATGTGTCGATAAACGGCCGAGCATGGGTCGATTCCAGAACGGCGGCTTCTGAAAAACATAAACCGAAATTGGCATAGCGAAAAGCCGGGACAGCTAGAATTGGCCAAAAGACACAAGCTGCCCGCAACGAGTGACCTACTCGATCATCCCGCCGCCGAGGCCGGGATCGAGATACCATGATGAGCCTTCCTCGAAATCGACGTTTCGCGAGGGGATCGGACCATCGGGCTCCGTTGAAATATACGGATTAACCAGCGGTATCGGCCATTTGTCCTTGCGAAACAGATCAGCCGAAATCTTGCAGCGAGGCGCGAGAAGGTCGACCAGCCACTCAAGATCGTCGAGGACAAGGGTAATACCGCGACCAGCAACGGCGTAATACAAACACCGCTGAAAGTCGTCGCACTGGCAGGAAAGAACCTGAACCAGCTTCGCCTTGGCCTTTGGTCCGCCTTCGTCGAAAACGCCCTTTACAGCTTCGAACAGCTCCTGCGCCGCATAGTATGCATCCATGGCATCCATGCCGATGCTGGCATTTGCAAGCATTCGCCGGGTGGGCCGGTTCAGCTCGTCAAGGGCTGCATCACGCAGCACAATATCGAGATCAAACTTCCCAATTTCAAAACTCTTGTCCATGATGCAAAGCTCCTGCAACTATTGAACATAGCGTGAACATAAGGAAGCGTCAACCGAGACTGACCATGTGGCTTACAACCAAGGATACGACAGGATTGACCGGCGGTGTCGCGATCAGCGATGGCCTTCGTGCTGCCCTTGTCCGGTGGTACACTGGCCGCGGCGACGAGGCCGATCACCGCGCCTCAGTTTCGCTTGTTATAACAGCCCGCGAAAACCACAAATGGATCGCCTGCGACTGCTTAGGCCATAACGTAGCGCCGCCGCTGATGAGTCCGGCCTATTTGAGCTTTCAGGAAACCTATTACCTTAGGCGGCTGACATCACGGCCAAGCCACAAGGTGAAATGCCCGTTCTACATGCCTCAAGCGCCGCAACGCATCCGTGAAACTGCGAAGGATACAATTTACGCAATCGACCATCCAAAAGGCCTATTCAACGCGCATCAAAAGGCGCCTGAGAAACTCGCACAGAAGCCGGAAGACACCGAGCCCGATGATAGGTCTAGAGGTGTCGCCATACCGCGCCTTGGAAAACTGCTTTGGCTCCTTCTTGAACGTGCCGGGTCGAACGTCCTGCGGGAATTACCGCCGTCTGGTCCGCGTGAAGCATCGATCAGCGAAGAGATGAAACGCCTTAAAGGGATTGCCGGTCAGTTCGAAATCGCCCCAGGCATCAAGCTCGCAACGCATCTTTACACGGCAGCCATCGAATACGAAAAGAGGCGAGTTCACGGCCGCCTGAGAACAGCGGCAGCGACCTGGCCGGAGGAATTTGCGCCGCAAGCTTTCCTCCTGCTTGAAGCAAGCCGCATCAGCAGCAGCGAAATCGTGACCGGCCTTGGCACGGTGGCGATCCGAAACCGCATTCAACACACGGGGATCATTCGCGCCGAGGTTGAAGGACCGTTTCTCGTCCTGGCTGTCGTTGGTGAGCACAGCAAGAAAGAGGGCTACCGAGCTCTCAGAGCCTATGCACAACCCGTCTTCACCGGAAACCAGTTCGTCCCAGCGGAGCGTGAACATGACCGCGACGTTTTGCGTGCCTTGCAGAAGGCACAATATAAGCTGCGCCGACACGACGTCCGCATGGCCGTGAAGAAGGTCCTTTTCGACCTCCCAACCAAACGCGGATCAGCACGCCCCGATTTTCTCATCGCGTTACTCGATGAGCGAACCGGAGTTGAAATGAAGATTCCCCTGCAGATCCTACAAAGCAATGATCCCGATTACTTGGAGCTGCGCCGAGCCGAACAAGATCATCTTGAAGAGATTGGACCGGTCCTCTCAATGACGATCGATCAAGCGGAGGCAGGAGCGATCACCGAAGCCATGAAACAGATTCTGCAGTAAAGGGGAGGGGGAGGGATAAGGCGAACCATCAGGAGTGTTCGCCCATGACTTTCTTCCCAAATACAGCGCGCCCCGCATCATCACCGTGGGGCTCAATTCAGCAAGCTGACCGGCTCGCCGCTGGCATATGGTCAGTGATGACAGCCAGCCATGGAGGAATTTTGCTTTCGGATGAACGACAGGAAGCAATGCCAGAAGCGCTTCGGCTTGATGGTGGAATCTACGAAGAAGACTGCGATTGGTCCCTGGTGGTTCTGGCCTTCGAAGATGAGCTTGCCGCCAATGACGTATTCTCTGCGGCACAGATCCAGCTCGCACGGGATACAGCAAGATGCTGGCACCCCGATCAGTACGAAGCGCACACTGGCGAGGCCGTCCCTGAAAACACGTCACACATCCTAAAGACGCGAAACGCGTATATGGCTGCGCTCGGACATTATTGCACGACCAGTGCATGGGGGGATTGGGCAGATTGGGTTCCCGAAGGCAAAACCGGTGTCATCGCCATGAAAGTGGAAAGCGTGAACCACCTTGGACGGCCAACCTATTCGGGAGACCAGATTTGCGCCCTCATCGACAAAAATGCGTACGAAAGTCGCGCAGAGGTGAACCGCCTCGACGATTTCCCTCATGAGCTGATCGAAATACCGGCATCACTGCGACCAAAAAGACTCGCGTGACAAGCGCAACCAATTCGTTGCGCCGCGCTGGACAGCGCGGCGGGCGGTTCAGATGTGCGGATTGCCGCACGATCCTTTCAGCCGTGACCGATAGCAAGGCCGACTGAATACCAAACCTTGATCAGAAAGGCCGAAACCATGGCAACTGATGCTCTCGCGCCGTCACAGACGGAAACCATCGCACGTTTGAACGACTACGCCCGTATGGGCAAAGATCGAAGCGCGATAACAATGTTCACTACCAACCTTCTCGCCGAACTGAGCGACGGGAAGCCGGGTTCGGACCTGGCTGCCCAAAGCAAGATTGCCCGCGAAATGCGCCGCTGCGCATTCAGCGATGACTCCCCTGAAAAGGATATGGCTTGGTTCGAGGTGGAAGGTGTGCGCGTCATGATGAAAATCGACTATTTCGACGACACACTCGAGTGGGGATCGCAAGATCCGGCTGATCCTGAGAAAACACGCAGGGTCATCACGATGATGCTGCCTCAAGATTATTGAAGCAGGCCGGACATTCATCCACGGATGCGAAACATCCTGAAGGGACAAAGAAGCCATGAGCCGCATAGAACTGCCAATAAAAGCGGGCATCGAGGCCAGCTCAGCTTTTGTTGGTTGGGACCGCCCGCTGCTGACATTTTTCGCGCAGGTCTTCAAAGCTGACCCCGAAGATCCGGAGGCAATGATTGAACTGTTATGGGCCGGCGCCTCGGAAGGCGAGCTTCCCAGGCCAGTGGACGCGATCAGATTGCTTGAACCGTTTTGCGAGATATCGGCTGAAATCGCCGTAAATTTGGAAATTGACAGGATGAGAACGCTTGCCGCTGTTGATGGACCCAATCAAACAGAAGCAAAGGCCTTCCTAAAGCGGCTCGACGAACGACGAGACGGATAAAAAACGAGTTGCCAAGAAAGTGGTAGCGTTCGCTACCCGATCTTTATCACCGAATAGTCACCGATAACGCACCGGCTCTGGCGAGGCCGGTTGCGGATTTGCGCGCGGCAGCGCGCTGCCGGGCTGCGCCCGGGGGAGGAGGGGGAAGGGGAGAAGTGGTTCGGACAATGGGTCCGGGCGACATCAGGAGAACAATCATGAACATCGGTAACATCAAATCCAACGCTGAAGGCGTCCTCATCGGCCGCATCCAGACCATGGCATTCGGCGCAACAGTCGCTCTGAGTGCAGTCACTTCCACAAACGAACGCGCACCAGCCTACGACGTAATGGCCCTGGCTTCGGATCGTCGCAGCTGGGTGAAAATCGGCGCAATGTGGGAATACCACTCCAATGATACCGGTGAAACTTTTCTCAGCGGCCGCATCGACGATCCCTCGCTGGAAAAGCCGATCGACGTTGCCATGTTCCGCCAGGATGA